>OIEW01000005.1_pt1 | contig 145261 bp, 202 predicted proteins | sample 1581891 | NCBI WGS metagenome assembly OIEW01 (sample SAMN07977758, study PRJEB24534) | human gut metagenome
ATTAGATAATGGATACCAATTAATTATAGATTCAATAGGTGCTTTAAATTTTACATATGAATCTTTTTTATGATATACCATAACTTCTACTTCTTGTTTATCTTTAAATACTAATTTCATATTTTTTTTATCCCTTCTCTAGTCTTGATACTCCATCTTCTTTAACCATTGTAATTACATTCTCAAACAATGGTTTAAGAGATTCTGAATGAGTAATAACAAAAATAGTACTTACAGTTTTAAGTCTATCTTTTAATAGCTTAACTACGTTCTCACAACCTATAGTATCTAAACCATCAAAGCACTCATCATATAAAGCAATATTAGTAGAAATATCATCTTTAGACATGATTAAATCTTGAATTGCAAAACTAATTGATAAATCAATTCTTTTTTGTTCTCCTGCTGAGTTAGCTTTGTAAGATTCTCCACCATTACTATTTTTAACAATTACATCAAACTTATCTTTAAGTTCTCCTTTTGAATTCTTAACTTGTGTTTGGAATTCAATTTCAATATCGGAGCCTGATAATGTTTGTAAATACTCATTAGCTCTTTCATTTAAGAATGGTGTAATGAAATCTAGTACTACAGAACGTATACCTTTATTACCAAACGCATCTACTGCATTACTGTATTTGTTTTTCTTCGTCTCTAATTGTACCACTTTATCTTTATGTTTGTCAATAGCTTTATCAATATCATTTTGTTCTTTTTTGTATAATTTTTCATCAGGTTTTTCAATATATGAGTAATCATTAAGTGTTGGTTTTTGTAAACCTGATTTACTATTTTCTAATTGACTAATATTGTTATACACTTCTTGTTGTTGTTGATATTGTTTTTGTATTTCTCTATCGTGATTTTGTTTTTGTAAATCTTCTTCTTTCATCATTTGTTCTAATTGGTTAATCTTAGTTTCTAATTCTCTTTTTTTATCTTCTATTTTTTGTTTATTTTCTTTATGTTGTTTTAACTTTTCGTGTTCTTGTGATATTTGTGTCTCCATATTTTCTTTTTCTTTTACTTTGTGTGAATTATCAATTGGAGAACCACAAACAGGGCAATGGTCGTTTGTATCTAGTTGATTAATCTTAGATTGGATACTTCTAATTTCTTGGTCTACTACTCGTTCAGACAATTCTTCTTGATTCCAAACGGGCATTAACTTATCATTTATATTGTTTTTAATAAGTTCAATACCTTCTTTTGCTTTATTATAGTTATCACTGAAAATAAACTCTGTATTTTCAATTTCAGGTATATTTTGTTTTAATGTGTTAATTTGTTCATCTAATTCTTTAACTTTGTTATTATATTCTTCTTGTCTTTGTTTGAAAGTTTCTTCCTCTTGTTTCTTTTGTTCCATTACTTGGTTATACTTAGACACTTCTTTATCAAACTGTTCTTGTTTTAGTTCTTTTTGGTATCCTAGTTTTTCAATTTCTTGCTGTTCTTTATTTTGTTGTTCTTCTACTTCTTTTACTTTTTCCTTAGCTACATCTTGTGCTTTTTTATAGACTTCTACTTTTGTAATTGATTCTAAAATCTCTTTTTTACCTTTATCTGTTGCTTGTGAAAACATAGGAATATCTCCCTGTCCGTAAATAATGGCATTGACATAGGTATTAAAATCAATTCCAAATAAATCTTGTATTTGTTTATCTGTCACATCATTTGTAGAGCCTGTAATTTCTTTATCATTACAAAATAATTTAACTTTGTTTTTAAATTCCTTATGTTTTCTATATCGTTCAACTCTATAATTATCTTCTCCAATATTAAAAGATAAAATAACTGATGTATTTTTCTTTTCATACTTGTTAACTACATCATCTGCTTTTAATCCTTTTTCTGTTTTACCATATAAAGCATAAGTAATAGATGACACTAAAGTAGATTTTGAACTACCATTAGAATCAAAAGAATCATTAGTTTTATTTACCCCTTCAATCAAAATTAATCCTTGGTTATCTAACTCTAATTCTGCTTCTTTAATTGCCATAAAATTATTCATTTTAACATACTTAAATTTAACCATTATTTATATCTCCTTTCGTAACTCTAAAGAAACAATGATGAGAACCGTAATCAATCCAATAGTATTCATCATGTTCTATAATTCTATTATAGTAATGTTTTTCAAAATTACTGTCGTCAAAAATCTTTTTTATTTTAGATAAACCATCTTCTAAACCTTCAACATTACAAATGTTTTCTATTACATTATCTGAATCTTCAAACTGTAATATTGGTTTACTTTTATCTAAATCTTTACTTACCACATTACTTATATCTAATGTATTGATTTTAGGTTTCATATCTTTAAGCACTTCCCATAAATCATCTACTACTCTATTCCAATCTTCAGCTAAATTCTCTTCATCACTTATATCTAAATAATTATTATATCGTTTCAACATTTGATTAACTCCTTTTTTTATTATATATAAATTATACCACTTAACTTTTAATAAGTCAAGTGGTATTTTTATTTTACTTAATTTATTTGTGCTTCTTTTAAACACTCTAATAACTCATCTTTTGAACCAGGGTAATACTTATCTGCAAAACTAGATACTATCTCAGAAGGACTGTCAGAAACATCTGAATCAATTCTCTTTTCTATTGTGTACTCTTTTTGCATTTGTACTTGTACATTTTTATCTTCCATACCTTTATCCAGTTCAAATACTTTAGCCTGTTCTGGTGTTCCGATAAATCTAATAAAATGATTTTTATTGATTAGTTCCTCTAATTCTTCTGGTGGATTATCTCCTTGTATAGTAATAAATTTTCTAGTATCTAAAGGTATAAACTCTGTTGTTAATTTATCCGTATCAATTAAATGTACCCCGTTAGCTTCTTGTTCATCACTAAATGATTGTTGCATTAAGCTCCCACCGTACATATGATTTGTATTTTTAAAATACTGTCTTCTATGGTAATGTCCTAGTAAAATAAAATCATATTCATTAGGCATCAAATCTTGATAACCAAAAGCACCCTCTAGTCTATGTGACCCTTTACCTGTTAAGCTACCTTCTACACCTAAATGACCTACTAAAATATTAACTTTACCTTCTACATAAGAGTTTTTAATAAACTCTTTAATTTCTTCAGTCTCATCACCATAAGCACACATTGTAAGTTGTACTTTACTACTCAACGGTTCTGTTCTTAAAGACTTTGTAACCTCTACATTAGGTAATGTTTCAAATATATCAATACTTGAAGAAGTGTACAAACTATTAGATACTGCATCATGATTTCCTCTAACCATATATACTTTAACATCTTGATTGTTAGCAAATACTTCAAATACTTTATTATATACTCTAGTGTCTACAGCATTTCTTTTATGGAATAAATCCCCTCCAAAAATAACTTTAGCCTTATTTTCTCTTGCAATATCAAAAACTTTCTGTAGTGTTTCTATTTGTTCTCTAAATCTATCATTTGTAAATTCCTCATCTGGTTTACTATAGTTTGTAAATAAATGAAAATGACTGTCAGTAAAAAATATAAATTTCATTATTTATTATCCCCCATCAATTCAAGTAAGTATCCTACTAAATCATCAATAGTATCATATATAAGTGTATTAGTTAAACTATTTCCATAATTAGGTCTTAGATAAGTTATAGAAGTACCTTGTATACTAACTAATTTTACATACCTTTCGTTTATAAATTCTACTATAACTGATTCCGTTATAAAATTTTTGTATACTTGTACCTCATTCCATATGTTCTTAACAATGTAATCTTTAGGAACTTTATTTTTAATATATTTATAAATATCTTGTGTAGTCAAAGGCTCTATCTTAACTTCCTTTTCAAATATATCTAAATATAAATAATCTAATGCTTCATCAGGTATACTATCGCTTTTATTTTCTTTTTTAAAATATCTAGTTACACCTCTTTTATTATTATCCACCCTAACTATATTATCAAAATTATATACTGTTAGTAATGTAGTTTTACTGTTTCTTAATATTGTCTCACAGTATCCTAAATAAAAGTATTGCTCTATTATAAAGTCATCAGGCTTTACAATTATTAAGTTAATCTTTAGTTGTTTATTAGTAAGCATTACTCAACCTCCAAGTCTACTGTATCATGGTCTGACCACTCATCAAGCGTTAAATGTAATGGTTCAGTATCCAAATATAGTGATAACGTGCTCTCTATATATTCATTAATTTCAACACAAATATCATCAATTACAGATTTTTTAGTACCTTTTTTTACTGTATCTCCTACAGTTTCTTTAATTATCTTTTTTAATTCTTCTTCATCTGCTAAGTAGTTTACCATATCTTCTTTTGCGGTTTTACTTAACTTTGAGTATTTTAAAAAATTTGTTTTACCTTGTAATTCTCTAATTGTTAATTTCATTTAACCTACTCCTTTATTTTATTATACATAAATTATACCACTTAACTTTTAATAAGTCAAGTGGTATTTTTACTAAATTTCAATTCCTCCAAAATTATTATTTATAGTTTCTATCTTACTTTGTTTTTTATCAAAAGTATTAGGTCTATCTTTACCATTATCTGATAATAATTGTTTATGCTCTGCTTCTTCTTCAGGTGTCTCATCTCTTACACGCATTTTACTTGGTTCTACTTTTAAGTGAACAAATCTTTCACCTGTATTTGAACTATTTCGTATTTTATCTAAATAAAGTCTTAAGTAACCGTTTTTAAATTCTTCATCTTTTTGGTTTACTGCAAGTGCTACTTCCACAGCATTTAATATTTTTCTAGAACCTTCTACATGCTCACTTGTAATAACATCAGCACCGTATGCTGTTCTATTAGTTTGAGCTAAAGTCCAGCATACAAACTGGTATTGTTGTGCTAATCTTCGAATCTCTTCAAATAATTTACCTCCAGCATCTGATTCTGAATAATTTCTTGCATAAGGGTTACGCATCAAATGTGGGTAGTCAATAATTACAACATCAATACGTTTATCGTACTTTATTCTTGTATTTACGATTAACTGTTCTAAGTCATTAGGGGATACTTGCTGTGGCATGTGTTTAGATAAAAAGTACTCACCAAAGAAAGGTCTATTTTCTTCATATTTCTTTTGTAAAGCTTTATATACATCTTCATTTAATTGCATATTCTCATCAATTAAATGCTTTTTCTCTACACCTAACATTTGTTGCTCTGCTCTTAAAATCATTCTATCCATGTTCTCCTCTAGTGCTACATATAGAACATTTAAACCAGAACGTACATAGTTCTTAGCTAGATTAGAAGCCATCAATGACTTACCTCTACCTGTGGGAGCCATAACTAATCCTACTTCACCTCTAGCAATTCCTCCTTCTATTTGCTCATCAATAGAAGCAAACCCTGTAGAAAATTTATTTTTAGCAATATGCTTTAACTCATGTAATTTTTTATCAGTATCTGAAAAGAAATCAATAAACTCACCACTAGTACCAGCAATATCTTTTACTTCTATTTCTTTTAATTTTTCTACAAGTTCTGTTAAATTATCAGAATCTTCTTGTTTATTTTCTATAATAAATTTAGTCAAAACATTTTTAGACATTTCTGTTTTAACATATTTATTTATTTCACTATTTATAGAATCATCTTCATTATCTAACTTAACTTTTGTTAAGTTATCCATATATTGTATTGTATTAGTAATAGTATCTTCTTCACATTTATTTTTTGTCATTATATCTTCTATTTTAATAGCTAATGACTCTGTAGATATATGTTCTGAAGTATGTGATTTTCTTTTTATTGCTGTATAAATATATTTCATTTCCTCAGATTCATCTGAGAATAGATGCTTAGGTAGGTTAGTTAAAACCTCTCTAGCAAAATTAATATCATTCATTGATTTATGAAGGATGACTTCCTTTATTCGTTTACTCAAATCTTCTCACTGCTACTAAAAAACATACTTAAATGTATTTAGAAAGTTTCCCCTTTCACTGTGGTTAGTTGTATTTACAACTAGGTCTAAAAACCACTCCCAGAGCGTTAATTCCGATGTAGCCCACCGTATTTAGTACATTTAAAGTAAGTTACTAATTTTTAGTAACTTTCTCCTTTCTTTTACACTAGTACTGTGTATTCTTTTGCCTGTTTTAAATTAATACTTGCATTTATATCTCTATCTTCTATTGTACCACAATTTTCACATTTGTAAACTCTTTTATTTAAAGGCATTTTTTGTCTATTTCCACACTGGTTACATATCTGACTAGATGGATAAAATCTATCAACTTGCCTTAGCTCTATCCCATATTGATAGCATTTCCACTTCAACCATTCAACAATGTAACCTAATCCTATTTGCTGAAAAGCGTTAGACAATCTTTTATTTTTCATCATACCTTTAATATTTAAATTTTCTATAATAATAAATTGTGGGTTTTCTTGAACAATAGATAGAATATTTTTTCGTTTAATATCTCTCTTTAAATTAGATATTTTTCTGTATAGTCTTTGTACTTTTAATAATTGTTTAAACCAATTATTAGATTTCTTTTGTTTTCTACTTAATTTTCTTTGCTGTCTTTTTAATGATTTATTTAGTTTAATAAGTCTTTTGTTCTTTCTTAAATCTGTTATTTTAACACCTGAAGGTGTGAACAATGTGTCTTTTAAACCTAAATCTATACCTATTCCTTCTGTTTGAAGTTTCTTAAAGATAATCTTAGGTTCTTCATCAACTAAAACAGAAACATAGTACCTATCAAATTCTTTTGATATTGTTGCTGACTTTATATTGTGTTTTGGTATATAACCTTTTTCTTTTAATCTTACCCATTTTAAGTTTGGAAGTTTTATTCTATGTCTTTCTATTTTAATAGTTCCTATTAAGTAGTAAGAACCATTACTTTGTTTTTTCTTAAAATTAGGGTACCCACTATTATAATTCCAAAACCTATTATAAGCATTTTCTGCATTTGCCATGGCTTGTTTTATAGCTTTGGTACTCACTTCTTTAGTCCACTTTTTATCTTCATTATTTGGAATAAATTCATTGTTATACCATACACTAAACTTCATATGATTTAAAAATTTCAAACCATTGTCATAACGAATTTTATTAATTTCTATAAATTTATTATAAACACTTCTACAAGCATTAATTGTTTTATTAATTTCTTTTATTTGTTTTTTATTTGGTTTTATCTCTGTTTTATATCGTATCATAATTACTCATCTCTTATTGATAACCACTCTCTCTTTTCAATCTATTATAATCTAGCATACCATAAGAAGTTAATGGAATCAAGTCCTCTAAGTTATATTTAGTTAAAATATGTTTAACATCTTTGATATTTACTTCATAACCCATGAAGTCAGCAAACATTCTCAAAACATAATAGGTAGAACTATTCTTACTAAGTACAAGGTAGTCATAAGCTACTGAAGTAAGATTTGAAATATCTTGCTTAGTTAAATTTATTAAGTCTGCATTATCAGATACTAATCCTATGTTAATTAAATTATCTTTTAATGGGATATTATTAAGTTCTAATTCTGATATTATATGGTGTCTTTGCATAGGGAATAAAGAAGTACGTACATTACTTGAAAAACTAGTTGGTGCATACTCATTAATAATAAGTTGCTTAACAAATTTATTAATTACTTTTGCTTCTTCTTTTTCCATATCTTTAATTGATTTATCTACTTTATCACTAAAGTTTAATAAAGTCAAGTGTTTATTATCTCTTACAAAACCGAATTCTAAATCCTCTAAATCTAATGCTTTTTCAAACATTGTGTCAATATCATGTATTTCATCATTTAATTTTGACATATACATTTGCTGTAACTGATTTAATGCTGGATTATTCTTATATATAGTTGAATCTACTAATAACTCAGTATCTCCTAAATGTCTCTGTGTGTTATTTACATTTTTCTTTATAGTATCTATATATTTATAGTATTGTTCAAAATATTTATCAGAATTAAAATAATTAGGCATAGGAATATTTATACTAGAATTTGTATTTTCATACACATAAGATACATTATTAAATACATTTTGCATATAAAGAAAAACATTAAAATTATTTAAATCTTTTATTTTATTATAAAAATTATAGAAAGTGTTAAATGTTTTACTACCAAAGAAATTATCGGATACACTATTTTTAGATAAAAATACAACTAATTGATTTTTATAAAACTCTATATACTTTTTATGATGTTTTACTTGGTATGGTTCTAAGTCATTTTTTTCTATTCTTCTTTCATGAAAATCTCGTCTAGCGTTCATGTGTGCTATACAATACGTATCATAGAGTTTGCATAATATATAAGCTTTATAAAACCCTTCAGGGTCATAAGACATATTAAATACTTCTTTAGAAGGATAATTCATATTGCTTAGCTCTAAATTCATATCTAGTATAATACGTCTATTCTTATCTTTGATAGCCTTATATTTTGCCATCTCTTGTTTAGTTCGTCTTCTATTTTCTTTTCTTTGATAAGTATATGTAGGGAAGTGTTTATCTCTTAAATCTTTAGCATATTTCTGTGCTGATTGTATAATATTATCGTTACTCTTATTAAATTCTACAAGGTCTTCTGTATTAAATCTCTCTTTAATAAGTGTAATAACAATACCACCGTTGTGACCTTTTTTAGTAGCTACTGCTATTTTATTCTCTTCTTCTAATTTTTTAAGATTGTTATTAATAGTTGATACAGATACACCTACTGATTCAGCTATTTTTTTCTTTGTTGATATAGTAAATATATTGTCTTTAGAATTAGATTCTAAATAGTCTAGTAGTTTTCTTTTTGTCTTAACACTTCCCATAATACTTATCCTTCCTTACATTTTTCTAATTTCAAATTCTTCTTCCTTATAAATTTTCTCACGCTCTTTTGAATGGTGGAATAAAAATCTATTAGTCATATCTGCAAAATCATAAATTTGTGTTGTATTATCATCTTTCTTTTTACGTAAAGCACGACCTACACGTTGTAATACTTGTCTTAATGATTTACCACCTGCTCCTAGTATAAGTGAGTTAATACCTGAAATATCTACACCCTCATCTATTAAGCTTGTAGCAATCATTACTTTTAATTTACCGCTACGCATATCATTTAGTTTTTGTTTACGTATCTCAGAATCAACTTCACCATGTAAAAAATAATGTTCTACATTTAAACCATCTAGTAATTCCGATATATTATTTCCATGGTCTATAAAGTTTACTATAATAAGTATCCCTTTGTCCTCATTATACCACTTCTCTGTTAATTTTGCAATAAGTTTATTCCTAAAATTATTATTTATTATACCTTTCTCATAAGCAACTCGATACTCATCTATATTATCAATATCATTAGGGTTGGCTATAGGTATAATATTTATTGTAGGTTTAGCTGAATGACCTTCTTCTATAAGTTGTTTATTCGTTACTCTAGATATAACATCTCCGAATAAACCTTGCATACGCATCCACAAAAGCTCATCTTTTTTATCAATGGAGCCTGTTAAAGCTATTCTATATAACGCATTTTCACAAGTCATTAAATTGTTATACCAAGTATCTGATTTTGAGTGATGTGCTTCATCTACAATCATAACCGTTATAGTATCTAAAAACTCACGCATACGATGATACTTATCATATTTTTTCTTATTCTTATTTCTTACTATATTTTGAAAGTTAGCGTTATGATTTTTTAATCTCATAAGCACTTCATTGTCATTCTTACAAGATTTATAAATACCGATAAGTTCATCTTTAACCGTTTGTTCTACTTTGGTTTTTGGTATAAAATTATCTAATAACATACCTAGTAGTTTCTTCTGGTTTGTACCTCCTTCAAACTTAGGTAAAAACTCAGTAGCAATCTTCTTACTTATATTCTGTTTAGGTGTTAGTTTAACGCCTTGTGTAGGGTCTTTAAGGTTAGCGTTAAGTGTAGGTACCATAACAACTGTTACTTGCTGTATATTAAATTGACCTGCTCCTACTTTACCTATAGGTATATTTAATCTTTGCTTTAATCTATCTGCTGATTGATGAAAAATTTCTGTAGAACCTGTAAAGAAAGCTATTCTTTCTCCTCTTTCTAATTGAGGTAATAGTTGGTCTATAATACCACTAGCAATCTCGGTATTATGATTAACAACTGTATTAGAAATAAAACTATGTGTTTTTGGCATACATACATCGAATGTAGGTATAATCTCCTCTTCTAATACTTGTTCTACTTTCTGGTAATAGATATTCTTATCTGTTATACTTTCAAAAAGTTCTTTAATTTCCTTATCTCCGTCAGGGTATAATGCTACTACTTCTCTAAGTTTATCAATAGTAATAGTGTCTCTTGAAAGATACTTACTAAATTCTTTTTTATCTATATTTAAAGAATCTCTATATTTTTTTAGTAAATAACGTGACCCTTCTATAGTGTTTCCATAAGAACTTTTAATTTTTGTACCAATAGATAGGAAGTTCTCTTTTTGAGTTTTTCTTTGTTGTGTTTCGAATCTTAATAAAGGTAATAATTTAATTAATTCTTTTCTATTAACTATAAGTCTATAATAGTTATTGTGTTTGTATTTTTTAACTACTTTTTCTTTACTAGTTGATACAATCCCTATATTAGAAAGAATAAGTTGTAAGTCTTTTATTAAATCTTTAGAAGCACTCGTAACTTCTAAGTTCTTTTCTGATATGCTGGACTCACATTCTAAGTAACCACTTACAAATGCTAATTGAATATTTTCAGGGGCTTCCATAATACACTTAGGTATTCTTTTATCTTTTGCTACTCCATATTCAATTTTATATTTATCGTGAAATTCCCTAGTTTTTATTGTATCATGTAAGTGTATAGTTATACCTTTAGATTCTTTATGTGTATCATAATAAACTTCCTTATTACTGAAAGTATTCCAGAATTTAGAAACTTTATCTAGTATCTCTTTTTTATCGTTAGAAAATGACAAACGACTGTAAGAACCTAAATAACTGTCAGCTACCATACAACCTAATGCATAGGCTTCCTCTTCATTTTCTACGGTATTGTTGTTACCAAATTGACGGTCTCCTACTCTAGATACTAAAATATCTCCGACTTCAATATCTTCACTTTTTTTCCATTTAAGATTAAAACCCTCTCTAACTAATAAGGGGTGATTATAAGTATTAACTAACTCAATACCTTTATTAGTTTTTATTCTCTTTGTAGGTTTTTCTCCATTCTTAGTAAAATGACTAGTATACTCAACTTCACCATAACGATTTATTAATGGGTATTTTAATTCTATGACTTTTTCTTTATTATCTACTTTAACTCCCTGAGTTTCAAAAATCTCTTGAAGAGACTTATACCCTTCTGTAGTTAAAATCATAGAATCCATAGAAATACATTTACCTCCGTTTGTACTTATATGAAGTATACCGTTAAAGTAAGTTAAACTATTGAATACAGCATCGTATTGGTAATCTCTTAAAGTTATTTGACCTACATTATCATCTAGTAAATTAATTTCCTTATCTATGTCTTCTTCAGCTAAGAAACTCTCATCACGTTCATCAGTTATTCCATATTGAAAATTATATCTAGACTGTAGCTCTCCTAATAACTCTTGTACTTTAAATAGTAGTCCTGTAGGGAATCTATCTCTATCGTACTCATAGAAATCTATATAACCATCCCACTGACCTCTTTTATACGCTGGACTATATTGAAACCCTTCCTGTCTTGCACCTAATGTTGTGTGCATCCTTTTTAAAATAATATCTTTTAAATAACTATCTCCCTCCTCAAATTCTATATAAGTATATAAGTTTTTAACATGTAATTTCATATTAATCTCCTCACATACCTTACACTTGTTTTATTATAGCACAAATAGTAATAAATTGCAAATAAAAAAAGACTAAGTTTTTAACTTAGTCTTAAATAGATAATCCAACTACTCGTTTAATGTATTGATTTTTATTATTATTTACTGCACTATCTTTAATAGTCCAAGTATCTCCTGAAATAGTTAATGTTACTCTGTAGTATTCTACACCTATTCTATCAGGGTCTCCCGATACATAAGAGCCTGAGCATACATAAATACCGTCACCATCGACATAAAACTTGTGGCAAAGTGTTCCTGTTTTATCCGTACCTTTTGTGTTCTGTAATGCTCTGTATCGAGTATATATCTCTACATAGTTATAGTTGTCAATACTATCTGTCATTTGTTCTTTTTTATTTGTGTCTTTAAAATTATGTGTTCCAGTCCATAGCTCTTTCATTATAGGATACTTTTGAGATTCATTCCAACTACTATTCGTTACAGTACCTGTATATAACCTTCCACCATTAGATATAGCATAATATACACCATATCCAAAATCATCTTCTGAAGCACTAGAAATAAATAACCCTCTACAAGAATCTGACCCCGCAGGGTTTCCTACTACGCCACCTTGACAATAAAATGTTAAAACATGCTGATTAGTTCTTGTTACGTAATCTTGTATAAAGTTACCAAAAGATTTATTATCTGATACTTTAATACCTATGTTAGTACCTTTAACAGCTAAGTTATCATCTACATCGGACAGTAAAAAAGGTTTTAAATCTTTTACTTCTATTTGTGATTTCCAATTTAATGTACCTGAACCGTTACTATTACTAGTATATATCTTATTAGTTTCATTGTCAACATAAATAAATACTTTTCCATAATATTCTGATGATACAACTGATATTAAACCAGAACCAGCTCTTACAGGTAAATTAGAGCCTCTGAATATAAAATGTGTTCCTGGTGTATCAATATCTAGTACATCTATATTAGCATATGTTCTACTTTTGTTTCCTGGGAGTAACACATTATGTTGCCAGTTAGAAGCTGTTGTATTATTAACATATCTATACACCGAACTTAATTCTGTATCAGAGAAGCTAATAGTATATAACTGCTGTACAATTACAGCTGTACCTGTTGTATATACTGGGTATACAACTAAAAGTGCATCACGAGGTGCTACTGTAGGTCTGTCAGGAACTCTTTGTAGTACACTTTGATGGATATAATAATATCCAGGTTCTTTAATATCATGAAGGAAACTAATACTATTAGGTCTTTTAGCTCCACCTGAATCATTAGTTAATTTAACTTTCTGTGACTTATTAATGTCTGTGGTTAAGTCATCAGTTACTTCAAATATATTGTCTGACTTAGTTAACTCAAGCCCAATATTATTAACTTGAGTTGTTAAGTCTTTCAATGTATGTTTATCTGTTATTTGTGTAAATTGTAAGGACATTATTATCTACCCTTTCTGTCCTAATAATTGTTTTAATAACTCTAATGTTTGTTCTTGTGTTTTCTTAATCTCATCTAATTGACTTTTTAACTCTTCATAATCTTTTCTAGGAACATAACCATTAGGTACTGAACTATAAGAGTCCCCGTCATCATCATCTTCTACATTTCTTTTTACTGGAACATAATCAGGGTTATACTCTACCTTATCTGTATCTCTATAATATGCAAACCTGCCTGAAGAGAATTCATTAAAGAAGTTTTCTGGTAATTGACTTCGTTTTAAAAGAGCATTGTTAATGCTGGAAGGGTCATACCCTCCTTCTAAAGTATAAGCTAAAACCACATCTCCTTTTAAATGTAAAACTATTTCTTCACTATTAATAATGTAAATTCCCATATGCTTTTTCACTCCTATAATTTTTTAATACCTACAATATTGTAAACAATCATATGTCCTTTTGTATTAAAACCTTCTACGGAAGATTGACCGTCTCTTATTTTAATTTTTTTAGACATTGCTGGTTTAGCCATAGTGTCTGAAACTAAGTCGATTTCTCCTTCATAAAAGTCAATACTTGTTGATGTAGAACTATTAGCTAAATTCATACCTCTAATATAGAAATTTGATAATCCTGGAACAGTAAGGTCTAGTCTCTCTGTAGTATAAGACCCTGACGCATCAAAGTAAAATGTTATCTCTACATAATCATAATTTTTAATTGAATCTTTAAAAGTCATATTAATACTAGAATCTGATAAGTCTGCTTCCCCAGTCCACAGTAAGAAGCTGTTTTCTGTTCCTAGTGGTACATTCCATGTAGTACCATTAAAAGTTAACTTATAAGTCCTACCTGACAAAGTAGTGAAAGTAGACACTACTTGTTTATTAGTACCTGTAATATCACCTTTACTATAATCTACTAATACTGTACCTCTTAATGATTCTGTTCCTGGTAAATCTGTAATTCCATTCTGAGCATACACTGTATGAAAACCTTGAGGTAGTGATAATAGTAAATCCTTAAATGAAGTATCTCCTACTTCATTTTTCCAAAATCTATACTTAAAGTAGCTATCTTTACCAGTGTCTACGGTTGTATAATTGTTAAGTTCACCTTTAGGTAAAATTTCATTCCAATTAGTCCATATTTCATCATATTGTTTAACATCTTTAGTATGAGTTATAAATGGTGTTGCTTTATTGCCTTTTTCTATTTTAGGCATAGCATAATAAACAATCGCACCATTATTATTTCCTGATGTTTTACAATCCATACGTAATAGTAAAGAAACATAATTTGTTTTAACACCTGAAGCACCTTGTGTGTATTCTGGAATACTAAAAGTGAATGAGTATCTTTTCCATTCTGTAGACAATTCATCTGCTTTTATTTCTCTTCTACCGCCTGTATAAGGATTTAAAGTCATGTCTACTTTATCATAACCTGCTAATTCAAAGAAAGCGTAGTTATTTTTAAGTAAAGAAGTGTCATTCACTCTAGCATACACAGATACTGTTACTGTATCCCCTACAGAAAACTGTTCTCCTATTTTAAATCTATTAGACATAATTGTAGGGTAAGTATAAGAAGTGTCATTTAGTTGAACAGTATTTTCTCCTCTAAATTTAATACTAGATTTATTAGTACCTGATGAATAACCCCAAAAAGGAGGTGTTTCCCAATTATCTGTTCTTATATTTTCGTATGCTGTTTTTGGATGAATAAATAAACTATCCCTTAAGAAGTTAGGGTTTTGCTCTTGTTCAGGTAATCTTCTCATTTTTGTAAAAGTTGAAGTAGAATTTATAGGATTGAATTCTATTATAGATGATTTCCCTTCTCTACTTTCTTTATAGTCTATCCAACCTATATTTAAGTCTTCTTTAGGTGGGTTTAAAAGTGTTGCAAATTGTGTTATTGATTTATTTAATCTTTTAATATCTAGTGTATTACCTTCATCGTATAAATCATCACCAGCTATTAAAAATTTAGACCACTTAGACAAAGAACCATTATTACAAGTTTTTATATATAGTTCACTTGTATTAAATGGAGAAAAATATATTTTATAATAATTTGTATTTCTTATAGATAAAATAACATAACCATTATAATTTACATCTTCTGGTTGGTTAATTGCTCTGGTAAAGTAATAAACACCACTTTTACTTATTTTTTTAGTAACATTATTAAAATCTATACTATCAAATGTCTCTATGTTACCTGTACTATCTAAATTTTCTTCTAATCTTAGTAAATAATTACCTATATCGTTTACTTTAGGATAAAGGTCTTTTAATCTGTCTGTATCTTTTAAATCAGTGTAAGAAAAAGCCATTTAATTTAATTTCCTTTCTCTTGTAGTTTAGTTAATAAAATATCTGCTTTTTTTAATTTCTCTTCTAATTCTTTTTCTAAAGATTTAATTCTAATCTCTTCATGTGTAGGTACAAATATTTTAGCCTGTGAATAAGGGTCTCTGTATTCTTTAGGCACTATAACCACTTCCCTTTTTTTATATGTATATAAAGGAAGGTTTTACCCCTCCTTTTATAAATTACTCATTTCTAGTTGTAACCATTAATCGTCTAACTCTAGGTCTTAAGAAGCTATTCTCTGTTGATAAATCTAATCTTACTTGTAACTGTGTATTAGTACCTGTGTCTTTTACTTTCTCATCTATTGTATATCTATAAAATTCGTTATTACTTTGTTTGACTTGAGGTCGGCTACTGAAAGTTTTCCATGTTTTACCATTATCACTAGAGTATTTAGGTACTACTTTTGTTCCTTTAGGTAAGAACGCTTCATAACTAAATCTCATAGTATTATAAGGTGCTTCTGACATATCAATAGCTCTACCAATATATGAACCTGATAATTGTGTTAAGAAAGTAGTGAATGTTAAGTCACTTACTGTCATAAATGGTGAGATATATTTATTTGAATCAAATGTAGCTTTAAGTTTTACTTCTCTAGCTACTGCTGATAAATCTATATCTTGGTAGTTTCCTATAGGTTGCCACTGTAGATTATCAAATGTTACATCATTACTCATATCATCAAAGATAATTTTACATTCCCAACTACAACCTGTATTATCTGGAGTTAAATAAGTTGACATTAATACAATACGGTCACCTTTAACCTTTTTAATAGGGTCAAATTCAATTACCGCTGTTTTATTAAACTTAGCTGTATAAACATTGAATTTAAGGTCTGAGTTTTGATGTGGAGTCCATGTACTAGCATTTGATGAACTAAATAGAACACCTTGTACATAAGGGTTTCCAGAAATTACTTCATTAGGTTTATCTATTTTAGGTTTTGTTCTAGTACCTACCCACATTGTATAGTCACTATTTTCAGTAATAATAACAATTGCATACTCTTTACCTGCTTCAGCCATCATAGGGTCTTCAAAGTATACTCTAGTTTCAGCACTTGCATTATTTGATACTTTAATATCGTCTGCATTTAGAACTGTTTCAGCATAAACTGTTTTATTAGGAAAACCTTGGTCTCCCATTCCTCTAATTTGAACAACTACATTTGAATTTCTATCACCTTTACTTGCAAAGTGTAACCCTACAGATGTGATTGTTCTATTTTCATCGTATTGGAATGATTGTGCTAGTGGGTCTACTAAATTAACAGTTACTCTTGTTTTAAATATAATCTCAGTTGTTGTCTTTTTACGACCGTGTGCTGAGTAAGTAGCTGTACTTGTAGAGTTTTCATTTTTTAATGTTACCTCTCTATTACCACAACGTATACCTGGAGGTATTGTAAATGTACCTTTAGCTGTTCCTTTAGCATCTGACATAATAGTTCCTGGTTCTGAACCTTTTCTATATCCTGATGCTGGGGTAATAGGAGCCCTAACACCATCAAACAATAGGTATAGGTTATTATCATTAGGACTTAAACCTTTAACAGTAAACGTTACATCTTTTTGTCTGATGAATTCAATCATTTCTTCTAGTGTTTTTCTTCCACCAGATTCTAAAATAGTACCAGTTCTACCATGTTTTACATCGTAAGCCCATGATTTTCCAGCCCATTTTTGACCTTTATCTAATTGCAAGTTAGAGTATAAATAATGTTCTGTTTCATTATAGTTAGTTCCACCATGTCTCCAGAATCTGTGCATTGTATACTTTTTAGTTTTATGTTTAGTAATAGTAACATTTTCTTGTTCTATCCAGTTATCCTCACTAGGTTTAATTTTCATTACACCTTGTTTGTTTGGTATGTTATATGGATTGACATTTAGTGTTTCTGAAGCTTGTGGCTGTCTTATTGTAGCTTCTTCTGTAAAAGGTGCTGTGATTAATCTACCCCATATCTTAGCTGTAGAACTATCTAAAATAGTAGGTTGATTAACCTGTTCTGTATATGACAATGTAGCTTCTGCGTCTTCAAAACTAAAGGATACCCCAAAATCTGGGTGAGTAATATCGGCTTTATCTAAAGAAATAAAACCTTCACTAAATACTGAACGTAATGTTAGAGGATTTTGACCTTCCATAGCTTCATCATCCAGTGCATTTACAGCTTGGTTATACTCTAAATTTTCAACTCTAGTTTTAACATTTTGCAAGTCTTCCATAGAAAGTCTCGTTACTGCATAAGTTAAACATTCAGCTGAATCTGAATTAGGTAATACTGTTACTGTACCTAATTGTAAGACTTCAGGGTCTGTAGCTGTCGGTGGCATTACTAGTCGCATAATGTTAGGTTCACCTTTAACAGTTGTAATTTCTCCAAAACGGTCTAACACAATTGCATCTTTACGTGCTAAGTAATACGTGTAATCTACTAACACTACAGACTGGTCTGTAGGTTTAACTCCTCCTGACGTATCAAAATTAATAAACCATTTTTCTCCTAGACCTTCACCTTGTGTTGTAACTGTAAAATCTGTTCCTTGTTCCATTTTCTTGTTGTATTTATAAGATACGTAATAACTTGTACCTCCGTTAGGTTCAGAACCTCCTGGAGACCAGTCAATAGATTGTCCGTCAACTAATCTATAATCTTCACCTTGTTTATACTCTTTAGTTGTTTGTCCTGGTGATGTCTCAGTCCATACTCTAACTACCTCAAAAGCTGTATTATTTGAGAGGTAATCTAAACTATCTCCTGTTGAACCTCTTGTTACACGTTCTTTATCAACTAATACTTGACCTGTTACTCTATTAATATCTTTAACTGGAGAGTTAGCTAAACTAATACTTCCAGTAGATTTATTGAATATTGTACTTTCATTTTCAGCTTTACCTAAATCAAATGACTTCTCAACATTTAATCTTGTTGATGTTGGTTTATTTACTTGCCAACCTTTAACGTACGCTTTACCTGCGTCTGCTACGATAGATACATGAGCATCATCTATAGCGTTACCTTCTGAAAATAATTCAAATCCATTAACTTTATATGAACCTGATTCATCATAAGTACGTTCAGCCAATACCTTATTTATTTTATCCATTTCTGGATTGTTGGATTTAACAAATAATTGACCGTCTAAAAAAGTATATATAGTAGCTGATGTAGGGTCATTTAGAGTTAATACAATTTTCTCTTCTAATCGGTCAGCACCTTTAGAGAAATAACTAGGAACACCGCTTGTTTGGTCTAATAGAGAGTAGTCTTCATCTGGAGTGATAATTCTCTCTTCTATTTTCATTCCTACATACTCTTTACCTACACCAGTTAATCTTACTGTCTCATCAGAATCATAGTATCTAATTTTACCGTTTAAATAAACGTAACCTGGATTAACTGATAATATATTTTCATTTGTTAATGTGAACCCTAATCCTGATTGTTTGTCACCATCTTTAAATATAGAGTCTCCTAAATTTTTAAGATAATATGTTGAAATAGATTGAAGCTCATTTAATTCTGCTTGTTGTAATGGTCTATCAGGATTAAATAAGACTCTGGTTCTATTTTGAGATGGTTCAAATCTATCTAGGTAAGGGGATACTTTAAAATTTACGACCATTCAATATGCTTCCTTTCTTATTAAACTTCAATAATACATCTCTCTTTAGCTGTTGTAGTTTCCGTTCTGTTTTGGAATTGTTTGTTCTCAAAATACATTAAAGTTCCTGTTTCTTTTACTTCACTTGGTAATAGGTTAGGTTTACTTACGCCACTATTAGGGACTAAGTCAATAACGAAACCAATTTGTCTATACGTTCCTAATGGTAATTCATTACCTACAACATCTGCTTCAAGATAAACCCATTTAGCTCCTTCATCTTTAGCATTTTCTGTAGTAACTACTACCCAATCTTTATTACCGTAAGATATTTTTTCTTTATCATCATCTTGTGGTGACTGTGCTGGTCTTACTAATGTTGCTCTATGTGTTTTCTTATATCCAATTATTTCCTGTAATGAAGTCGTTTTCTCATTTGGTTGTGGTGGGTTAGTTTCACTAGACCACGGTGTTGTACGACCTACTACTAAATAAGTAGAATTAGCTTTACTAACTAAGTATTTTGCTAACTCTACATGTGAATTATACGTTGCTATAGCCATATTTATTATTTCCTTTCATATTAAGGTTTATCATATTCATAATTAATATAACAGATACTCTAGTTGTATCTTCTACATAATTATATCACAAATTAGTAAAAAATACAACTAAAGATTTAAATTTTATTCAATTTCTACTAAACTTATTTTCTTAATCTTAAATGCTTCATTTATATTAGCATCTGTATATATTTTTATAGATTCATTTTTTCTGATAGAAGTTGTTTTAGCTGTAAATTCTTTTTCCAATAATCCTTGTGATTTGTCAATCTCTTCTGGATAGAATACTACTTCACTCATATCTGTGTTTGTATTTACAACGTTAACTGTTGTTACTTCTGGTGACAATTCTCCTAAAATAGTTACTTTGTATTTATGTCCGCTTACAATAGGTTGCTCTAACTCATATTTAGCTCCGTTTATATAAGATACTGGTTGAGGTATATTACTGTCTCTCAATATATTTACATTTTCTTCAGGTATTAAACTTATCTCAGTTTTAAAGAAATTAACTTTAGGATTATTATCTACATAGTAACTTAAATCTGTGAATTGATGATTTGCTAATTCATCTAATGTTCTAGGTGAACCTAATCTTAAATCTTCTACGTATTTAAGATTAGAGTAGTTAATATCATCTAATGAAGTGTATGTTTTTACATCTAATGTAGTAGATTTAAGTATTTCTCCACTTGATGAATCTATAATACCATTATCTGTGTCATTAATAACTTTTAAAGTATCCATTTTTACAGAATATTCAGTGTCTATGTCAGTCCACAATGCATTAAAATAGCTTTTAGGCATTGCACTTACAATTTTAGAAGCATCAGTTAAATCCTCTAAAAGTATATTATTTATTGAACTTAATATAACTTCAGACATTGGTGTTAACTCTGAGTAATTTACAAATCTAAGCCCATATAAATCTACAACTTTATTAACTACAGTAGTATTAACTTCTTCGTCTTTTGAATAATTTATCTTAGCTACTTTTTCCCAAGATTTACCATCTTCAGAAATCATAATATATAAATCTGGTATAGGATTATATGGTATTTCAATTTTAAAATCTTTTAAGTCTGTTCTAACTCCATTGAATTTATATACTTTTTCTATGATATTATCCTTATTTATATCTTTTATTTCTCCATGTATATATTCTTCTTCAATAGTAGAATAGTTAGTAATTTTTATATAGTTTTCTATAGATTTTATATACTCGTCAACTGACTTATCATTAACTAAGTAATTAGAATTACCGTAAACTTCTTCATGATTTAAATCTGTATCCTTATTATCTGTTACTTTTATATACTGTATTTTTTTATATGATGGTCTAGATATAATATCTCCATTAGTAGGACTAAACACCTTATATGCTTCTACATAAAACATATCATAAAACTCATTATACATACTTATAATAGGAGTATAAGGATGTATTGTATAGACTCCTGTTTCATAATGATAAAATACCATATCTAAATAATTTATGTCAAGTGTTACTTCATCATCGTAACCATAAACTTGTATTCTAGTAAACATATTCAAATCATCATTTAAATAATCATTTAAATACCCTATATTAAAATCATAATCCTTTTCATAAAAAGAAACAGAATTATAATTTATTGTGTTCCATCTATTTCTATCAAAATCATATATTTGTAAAACAATATTAATATATTCATCTGGAGGTAATAGCGCTTTTAAAGTTAGTTTGAAATCAACTTGACCTATATAATCAGATATTTCTCTTTTAGTTTTGTTCAATAAATTAGGTTTAGTTTTAATTAAGTAATCTCTTAAATTAAAATTATTATAAATATATTCTATACCTGAATTAGATTTAAATGTTACTGGAACACTAACTTTATTTTTTTCATTTGTATATAAATAAAAATCAGTACTTAATTCTTCACTTTTATTTTTTAATTCTGAAATTATATTTGCTACGGAAGAATTATATTGTGGTGTGTAATTATATGAAGACTTAATACTAACATTATTAAATATTCTCCCTACATTAGAAGAACCCGTTAATACGTCTTCACTATTGATTAAACTTTTATTATTAATAAATACAGATTTATAATTAAGACTATCTGTTTTTCTTAGTCCTAAATTAATATGACCGTATAATAACTCATCGTAACCATAAAAATTAATGATGTCTTCATACATTGCTACTTTCATATCATCGTTTAACCATTGATATATCAAGCTTCCATTATTAGTAGCACCACCATCGTAGGTTACATATAGCTTAACTCCAGCGGGTTTAAATTCATTTATAATATCTATAATTTCTAAAGGGAAGTAATTACCTATAGTGACATTAATAACTGCAAATCTATAGTAATAACCCATTAACTTATCGTTACCATTTAATTCAGATTTATTAGTATAAAAAATGTTTTTAAATGGTTCATAGATACTAATATTAAGGTCATCTCTATCTAAGTAATACTTAATACCTTCAATAATAGCATTATTCGTACCTCTTTTTAAAAGTAAGTATTTAATGATTCTTTGTCTATATTTATCATCTTTCTCATCTACTTTACGGTATACACCAAACCAATCTCCAAATTTATCTAAATACGTTCCTGTAGCACTTTTTAAAGAAGATTGTAATTTACTCTCAATTGTATCTCTCTCTACCGTATTTAACTCTTCATTTAAAGTGTTTAGTAGTATATAGTTTGTATCTTCATTAAGATTTTTATCTTTTTTTCTTCTTAATAATGGATGTAAGTTTTTCAAAAAACTACTCAAAATTTTTACCTCCTTTCTATACTAATGTTACATTTATCTTACCAGCTCTAATAATCTCTTCTGGTTGTGTTTCGATATTACCCATAATACTATTAAATTGAATATCATATATTAAAGAATCATCTATATTCATAATTACTTGAGTTAAATCAGCCAATATCAAATCATCCGATACATTAAAGTCATTTAAGTAACTTCTAATAACACTTTCGATATGTCTTTGTAATGTTTCACCTATTCTAGCTTTATTTGTTATGACTACTCTAACATCAACATCTACATCTGTTTTTACAGTCGGTCTAACTCGTAACATAATTCCGCTAGGTCTATAATCTTCCAAAGCTTCTTCAATATCACTTATTAAATTATTAGGCAATGTACCATTATTATCATGAGCATAAACTGTTACTAATCCTACTTGTTCGTATACATAAACACCTTTAACGTCAGGTACTTTCATAGCTCCGTATCTAATTGATTTATTAGTAGCTCTACCTCTACTCTCAACAAACATATGGAATCTTCTTTTTAATTCTTCTTGACTTTCCTCATCTCTACCTGTAGAGAAAGATAAATCATTATTAACTGATTTAATCAAAGTTGAAGAAGATGTCATAACATTAATCGTGTCTTCTGGAACGTTTCCTATAATTCCAGCCTCTTTAGCATATACTTCTACTTTAGCTTCTGTTGAACCTTCTGTTACATAGTAATCGACTAAAGTTTCAAATTGTTGTGTATATTGCTGTCGTGTAGAAGTAAAAGTAGTTCCTCTGGGAATATACATAGTTTCTTCTAATGGATTATAAAATCTAATAGTCACATCACCATATGCTCTTCTTTCACGTCTTTTTGTGAAATCAAAAGCTTCTACTATCCCTTCTTCTATACCCCACTCAATATTTTCTTTTGTTAATATATAATATTGTTCTAATTCAAGAGCGATAGCCTCTAACAATGAACGTACTGCTGAACCTGGAGTAAAATCTGATACTTTACTTGTTGCAATCATTGTCTTATCTATCATTCTAGATAATATATCTGTTAGCTTTCTTGTTTTCATTTATATACCTCTCCTATTCAAACCTTGCAAATATACCTGTCTCATCAGATTGTAATACAAATGTTATTGATTCCTCTACAGATTCAATCTCTACAGAAAACTTACCCCAAAAGCATTTACCTTTCAAAGTCCAATCTATAGTATTAACATTTTTAACCCTACTATCTGATAATAAGGTTCTTATTATTTCTAATTCAATAAGTACTGCTGTTTCTGGTATATTTTTATCAAATAATTCATGTATATTAGAACCATAATCTGGATGTAATATTAATGAACCTTTAGGTGTAAGTAATCTCGTTTGTAATTGTTGTTTAATATTATCTACACCTACAACTGTACTTAAATCACCTTTATTATCTTCTGTAAAATTAAGTATTTCATCACTTGTACCATGTTTATTAAAGTAGTCTTCATTAGATGTAACATTTAAGTCACTACCTAAAGCCATCTCTACTAAAATATCTCTATCTTTCTTGTTAATCTCTTTTAGTGTAGCATTAGTTAGATAAGAGTATTCAGGTATAATAATATAATCTCCTGTAGTTACTAAATGCTCAGGGTTATCTTTTTTCAACATATGGTCGTCTACAATATAGGGATATTTTAAATTATTATGCTCAATTAAATCTATCCAGTATTCTGGACTACCATAATATCTTTGAGATATTGCCTGCATAGTATCATTATACCTAACTTCATGTTTTTTAAATCTCATTAATATCCACGCTCTTTCTTAATTAAAGGTAGTTGTAATTCTATGTACCCAAAGCAAATATCTAATTCTCTTAAGTCTGTTACTACACTACTATACTCTTCATAATCACTTAAATAATCAGCTACATAATTTAAATTTTCTCTTGCTATTTTAACATCTCTTTCAGTTAAATATACAAGAGAGTCTATATTTTCAACAAAGCAATTAACAATAGCATAAGATTCCATAATTATAGTTTGTAAAATAAAATAAATTCTTGGTGCTTGTACTTTTAACATTGTTTTATCTATTTTATTTACTATAGAATTTTTATTTAAATCTTTTTCTGCTGTTTTAATATTATTGTGTTGAATATCATTTAATACTCTTTGTGCTAATTCACTTAATTGTATATTAGGTGTATAGTATCTTGAGACAAATCCTATCCTCTCATCTAATAAATTATATTGAATATTTGTATTATTTAAATTTATATTATTTAAAAATCTTAATAAACTAGCTGTCTGGTAAATTTCATGTCTCATTAAGCGTCTACACCACCATTTCCATAACCTATAATCATAGCCATATTACTCACATTTCCTTTTAATCCATTTGTTGAATTTCTTGGATTATATATTCTATTTCCATTTGCTGTAGGTGAATATGTTTTAGGTTTCGTATCTGTTTGAGTTTGAGGTAATCTTTTAGTAGAACTATTATTGTTATTATTATCTTTAGTATTATTATTAATATCCCTAGATTTTTTAGCTGAAGGATATAAATTATTTAATTTATCTTGTAAACTTTTTTCAGAACTTATAGCTTTATTACCTAACTCTGGGTCTGCAATAGAATTTCTATCAGGCTCAAAAGCATCACCTAAAACCATTAAAGTAATATCATATCTAAATAATAGTGGTTCATCTTTAGAACGTGTAATTTTTAATCCTTGTGGTGCTAAATGAACTTTATAATATCTACCGTCTGTCATATTATAAAAAAACATAGTATTACTTTGTTGATTACCATCTCCAGCACCTTTTGCATATTTAGTTATAATATGTTCTAATTCCTCTATTTTATCTTTACCGTTTCTTTTTACACCATTTTCCATAATTGGTTTAAATCCTGTAGTACCTGAAAAATTAATAACCTCTATATCTTTACCATAATCTTCTATAATAATATCAGATTTAGTTTTTATTACACTCGTACGTTGAGGCATTTCAATAGAATAATTTTCAGGGTTAACTTTAAATCTATACCAGCCTTTATCTCCTTCTGAAGGTAAATGTAAAACAACTCTTTTTAAATCATTTTTACCGTCTGCTTGTGGCATATTTATTCACTTCCTTCTATATATTTACTATTATACCACATATGTATCTTTTCTGCAATATCTTTATCAATTTTAATATAGCATCATAATAAAAAAGACGGTATAAAACCGCCTTATAAATTAACTTTATATTTTGTTGTAACATTATTACTATCATATTTAATACTTTCTTGAACTGTATCATGTATAGCTTTTGCCATGTTCTTTATTATGTCAGTCCAGTTATCTTTATTTTCCCTTTTGAATCTTCTACTATCTCCATTTTTAAAAAATGATTGTCTTAAAGCTGTTGTTAACTCTAGTTGAACACCTTTAGATTTACGTGTTCTATTTGTAATATTATCATCATTCTCACCTATAATATTAGGTGGGGATATTTGTACTTTAATACCTATATCCTCTAAAGCAGACCATATAGCATTTCTCAACTTAACATCATTACCACCCATATAACAAATAGGTTCTTCTCCTGATGCTCCATGTATAGAAACTGCATAATCTGTTTCTTTTATAAGTTCTAGTAATTGAGGAGCATCATAATTAGTGGATGTAACATGTAAGCTAGAATTATTACTACTTTTTAATCCTTTGAACTCATAGATATTATAATTTCCTAGTTCTCTTATTGCCTCTACTAATTCAGTAGACCCTACTTCAATACCTCCACCATGTATACTTGTTAAGAGTACCTTACTATCATTGTCTTCAGTAATAACCTCGTAATCAGTACCTTCTACTTCATTTTTAAATAACTCTGTCATAGAACTATATTTATCAGCCATTGTGTTCCCTTCAACCTCCTTTAAATGTATCTATCTTTAATATACTTATCATACACATATATTTCTTTTACTGCACCATCAAATTCAGTATTCAACTTTATTTCTTTTGTATCAGGCATTTTATACCCTCCAAAGTCTAAGAATCCAGAATTACTATTATTAACAAATAAAGTTACAGTGTTACTATTATTAGACCATTTTAACACAATATCATAACTTTTCCAAGACGCTGGATTCCAACTTGTATTATATGTAAATGTTTTACCATTTACATCTACATAAAAGTTAAAATCTTCATCTATACCAAATTTTAATGTAGACATCTCTAACAACACTTGTTTAGACATTCTTCTATTTGAAGATTCAAAAGTAAAATAACAGGTAGCTTCGGTATTAATATATTTATCTAATTTAATAGTAGCTGTTTCAGATTTTGTATTTCTAATAAGTAACCCGTTTAAATCATATATAGGCTCATCTACTCCATAGTCTCTACCTTTGTATGATTCCGTTGAGTTTCTTTTAAATTCTATACCAACGTCTTTACTTATAAGTTTATCATTTTCTATGAAACCTAGCAATTCATTAATGCTACCTTCATAACCTAAGGAGTTAAAAAAGGATATAGCATTTGATGAATTATTGCTACCTTTTTCTAAAGTGTATATTCTGCCCTCTAAACTAGGTATTTTCTTATCATTTAAACTTCTCGATAATTTATCAATATAATCTACAGTACTATTTATTGTAGTATAATTATTCTCTAAGTTATTAATACGCTCCTCATGACTAGCCTCTTTTGAGCTATCTGTGTTAAATGATTTACTCTCTATTGTATTAAGTCTTTCATATATATCAGGTAAATCATTCGTATCATAAGAATTTATCTTTTTCTTTATAGTAGTAACATCATTTTTTAGTGGTTCAAACTCTTGGTTATAAGAATTAATTACTTTTGATGCGTCTTCATAGAATTCTTTATAGGTCTTATCTCTAAAATCTTGGAACTGTTGTATTATTCCTTCTGCTCTTGAACTTACATCACTTATTCTAGTATTCATAAGATTAACATCATCTGTAGCTTTTTTAGATACTTCTATCGCATTTTTAGTATCTCTTATGAGCTCTTCTATATTTTCTTTACCTACTGTTGAAAGCATATTATCTATATCTTTTATTTGTTTTTTTATTTCTTCCAACTCTTTTGATGAATTTTGTATACTATCATCTAAAGCATCTAAAATAGGTCTCTCATTTACTAGAATACCTTTATCTGTAAATTCAAATTTGTTATTATCATTTTTTATATAAAATGAATTAGTTTCAGAATCAATACCATACTCTACCCAAACTTGACCTTCATCAAGTAGTAAAGAATCTCCTTCATGTTTTACTCTATAATTATTATTAGAAATCTCTTGAGTTGTTCTCTTTTGTTTTTCAGTATCCATATTAGATACCCGATAAGTACCATCTTCACCAATAAATATTGTAGTAATGTGATTATCTTCTCCTATATCTCCTTGATGTTTAAATAGCATTTTAGGTGCTCTTTGATTTCGTGGTTCTACTAAGTCTCCTCTTCTATCATGTGATGGATATAAATCACCATAACTGGTTCCTGTGTAGAAGTCTGTTGCTTGTTCTTGCTCATCTTCATTAGAGTTTATTGTAAAGAAAGATTTACCGTTAAATGTTTTTATTACAGTACCTTCACCATCTATAAAATCATATGTTAATGATGGATATAATTTATACATAGCACTACCATATCTAAAAATATCCTCATTAGAAAAATCTCCACTATCTATAGGTGTGGGTGTTATGAGTTTATTGACATCTGAATCACCATATACATTTAGTACTATAGGTCTACTACCTTCTCCATTAATAAATCCTACAAGAGCTGTAGAACCTGGAGTAACAAGTGGTACTTCACCAAAATAAACCCCTTCAGGTGTTTTACCGATAAAACTTTTTGGTATAGGTGCTGAATATTTACCATCTGAACCTTTAACTTGACCTGCATACGTATTTTTAGTTTGAAATTCCACTGTTTGATATTTATAATTTACTTTAGTTATTTTAGCTAAGTATAAATTATTTATATTAAAATCATCAGCATCTACTTGCTTAACATTACTTCCTAATGACGATTGTAATCGTACTACCACTACTACTCACCTTCTTCTGTATCTTCTTCTAAGTAATCTTTTATTTTTACTCTTAACACTCTACCATTAAATTTATCCCAATAATCATCAAGTGAAAAAATTTTAGGATGTATGTCATCTTTAGGAAACTCTCCTAAAATTGAAAAGAATTGATTGTCTCCTAAGTATAAACCTATAAAAGAATCATTTTTATTGAAGAATAATATATCTCCTTGTCTAAATTCTTCCTTCATAGTTTCATATTTGTATCCTTTATTAAATATTGTATCAAATGTTGTAGAAGAAAGCAAGTAATCTAATCCAAATCTATAATTAACATCTACTCCATTTGTATATAAAATCCAATATATTAAATTAAAGGAATCTACATAATAATTATCATCTAAAAATAAAGGATTGTTAGAAGTTTTACCTTTAAACATATAATTAATATTATCAAAATTATCTATATTATCTTGAATCATTTTAACAGCATTATCTATAGGTTCTGTATTAATTACAGATATACCTTCATCATAACTACTTTTTTGAACTTCGTAATCTTCAGTTAAATCATCAACATACCACTCTTCATATTTTTCACTATAGATTAATTTAACTACTATAAAATATTTTATTAAAGAATTATAATATTCCACATCTCTATGAACATAATGTGATACTAAGAAATTAGCTTTTACAGTCGCTTCATCCCCTATAATATCCTCTTCTCCAACATTCACTTTAGAAACAACCATACCTGATATAACACCAGGATATGGTCGTGCTCTACCTCTATCTATAGCAAATTCATGTGTACAAAAATCAAATAGTTTTTGATTCTTATAAGATATAATATCATTAGTTACTTGATAAAAATTATATACATTATCTATTAAATTTGTTACTTTAGTATTAATTTCTTGTATCATAACTCATCTCTTTTCTAATATATAAAGTGATAATTTCCCTTAGGTAGACTACTTACTTTAAGCGTTCTCTCACCATAAGTATGGTAAGCTGAATAATTATATTCAGATATATGGATTGTTTTACCATCTTTAGAGACACCTTCTACAAAAGCAACATGACCTGTTCCGTGGTCTCCACTTTTGTAAGCTTCCCAGTTAAGAATAGCACCACGTTTAGGTGTTGTTCCTACACCTATACCCTGTGCTCTGGCGGCGTTGTCGTAATTATGAGCATCACCCCATGCTCCACAGGAAAGCCCAAACTGTTTACGTCTATTATATACATACCAAGTACATTCACCTACTAAACCACCTACTTGTGGATTTCCTGGGTAAGTTTTCTTATCCCACTTAGGTAAATCACCTTTGTACTTTTCTAATTTTTTAAGAGATTCTCCTCCACTAGCGTCTCCTCCTTCATCATCTCCGCCACCATCTTTACCTTTATTTTTTTCAGCTATGGCTTCTGATTTCATGTCTGCTAGTGATTTCTCTCCTAATAAACCTCCGATAAAGTCTGATGATTGACCCCAAGGAGGTGCAAATCTAACAGGACTTCCGTCTGGTACTTCAGCTTCTTTAAGTCCTCTAGTTACTCCTATAGTTGTATAGTATCCTTGTTTGTAATCAAATTTATGTTCTACTGATTCAATATAGAATTCCCAAACATCATTACGTTGTTCATCTTTAACAAACAATCGTTTTCCTAAATCATATTTATGGTGTCCTAGAACAATTATATCTCCTGAATAGAAGTTAGGATTATTGTAATACCAATTATAAAGCATTTTACTAAATATCAACATAGGACTGTCTGTAGCATCTGCTCCTACATCTGCACTAGCATTACTAATCTCCTCTAATGCCTTAATATAGTCTTTATATATCTGGTCGTCAGGAGGTGTTCCTTTATATTCCATATATTTTTCTACAAGTTTTTCAGCATCTGCTTTACTACCAAATCTAAAATTATTTGCTAAATCATCAATAGCTTTTTTCTTATTCTTTTTACCATCTTCTCCTTCAAAAGATTTATTATCAGGGAAGTGTTTTTTAAGTTTCTCTTTAATCTTAGGTACAGTAGCTATAGGTCTATTATCTATTTGTTGTTCTGTTCCTGGATTATGACCTGTAACTTCTTTATACTTACTTTCAGAGATACTTCCATTTTTTGAAAATTCTGCTACTAACTTTTTAGCTTGGTCTTTAGTTAAATCATGGTATCTACTAGATAGTATCTTAGCCCAACCCTCTTGTTTTGCATTTACTTCTTGTTGTCCTTGGTTTTTAAGGTCTTTTAATACCTTATCATAAGTACCTTTTTGAGCTCCAGCATCTCTTTTATCAATAATCTTTTTATAATCTTCTTCACTTAGTTTACCATCTTTTGAGAATTTGTCAACTATTTCTTGAGCATTTTCTTTTGTTAATCCTTTATATTTACTGGATAATTTTTTAACCCATTTATTTTTTGCTTTTGATACTTTATCTTTACCTTCTTTTTTAAGGTCTTTCATTACTTTATCGTAAGATTCTTGCTCATCTCCAGCATCATTGTTATCATCTTCTGTAGATGAGTTCTCTTCAATAGGTATATACATATTTTCTACTTCTAATTTAGAATAACCATATCTATCAACAAGCTCTTTATGATATTGTGGTTTAGAAAATACATCAGCTTCCATTGTTTTAAGCATTTGTGGTGTTGTAACTGTAAAAATAGAATATGTCTCTACATCAGATTTACCTACATCTTCTTCTACAAAGTCTTCAGAACTTACTGTCTCATAATCTAAAGCTTTCCACTGAGATTCATTAAAAGGTGTCTTACGCATAACTAATTGTGTTTTATCAGCGTTTTTATCTTGTCCGTTTCTAAAGAATAATTCATTAAATGGTTTAGCTGTAATCATATCCATCATTTGCTTTAAGCTACCGTCAAAATTAGTTAATTGAGTGGTGTCTTTAAGATTCTCAAAAGCTGTCCAACTATCTAATCCATCCCAAGCAAAATGGTCGGATATAGTTTTATTATGATTACCTTTACCATCATCATATTTATATTTCATAAATGGAATAAAGTAATCTAATACTTCTTTCATTATTTGACTAGCATTAGAACCACTAAATTTTATTTTCTCACCATCTACTAACCATCCTGTTGCTGGTAATACAGCTTGAACCTCTTGGATTACACCTAATCCAAATTTAATAAAAGGTTTAGAGAAAGCTTGACCTGTTATTCTATATGTGGTTTGGTCGTTGCTGTAACTTCCTATTTTAGATACTTGAGAAATCATACCTACTAATACTAGTCCTTCTTTATCATCTGCTGGATTAGGATTAATATAAATCTTAACAATATCATTAATCATTAAAGCTTTATCCCAATTTGTATCCCCTGCTAAAGTAATAACAAAAGTAGCACTATCATCTGACATAGCATTTTTAGTTTGGAAACCTAGGACTTTATTTCCTACTTGCTCTCCTGTAACTTCTACAGCATTACTATATCTTAAAGTAAATATATTTTCATCTGTAACGAATTCTAATCTTATATCAGGTCTTCTTATCCTTTTCATTTAAATCTGTCCTTTGTTAAAAAATATGTATAAAAGGTGGTTTATAAACCACCTTATTAAACTCTTCTATATTGATTGGAGAAGATACTTAAATCTGTATTCATAACATTATTAAACTTACTTTCTACAGCTTCTCCTAATTCTTCAGAATTATTTTGATTACCTTGTACATTCACATTAACTCTAACATTATTGTTATTATTCACGTTACTAGACATTGAATTACTATTAGAGCTTCTTGTAGGTAAAGGTGCTGTATTGTTAAGTAAAGCACTTGTCACAGGACTTACAGGTTCTTGTGGTGCTGAGAATCTACCACCTTTACCTCCTTTAGCTCTTCCTCCTGTAGGAGACCAACCACCGTTAGGGTTATAGTCGCTCTTCCAGTTTTTATTATTAAAGAAAGCTAATAATTGGTCGTATCCATTATGAATGTTTCCATGTCCTTTTACTTTATAGTTGTTGAAAGTACTAGGAACATATTGTAAAAGACCTTGTGCCTCATTACCGCCACTGTTTATATCTTTAATTTGTTGTTTTATTTTAGGGTCTCCACCAGATTCTTTTTGAATAAGACTTGCTATTCCGTCTACATCTTTATCTGATATTTTAACACCCATTGCTTTGGCGGCTTTTCTAATATCATCTTTCCATTTATCAGCTGATTTTTTCTTATCTCCACCTGCTGAATCCCCTACGTCAGAGTCATCAGAACTACCTGAATCACTTCCTCCTCCGTCTAAAGATTTAGCATCATTTATTAATTGTTCAGCTCTATCTAATAAACTTTTATAAGTTTTAAGGTTTTTAGTCTCAGAAGCATTATTTTTCTCTCTGAGTTGTTCGGTAGTCATTTTACCTTTTTTCTTTTTATCTCCTAGTATGCCATACGTTAAAGTATATAAGTTTTTAAATATTAGTATTGTAAATTTTTATTCATGTAATTAACTACTTCATTTACAATCATATCACTTGCTTTATCTACATCATAACCTTCTGGAATAGTTAAATTTAAGTCTAAATTCTTACTTCTTGTTGTTGATTCTACTGTTTCTGTCTGTGGAGGTGAAAACCTACCACCTTTACCACCTTTTAAGAATTTATCTGAACTACCCATTATACTAGCAATCATTGTATCCCAGTTTCCTGCTGTTGCATATTCATGTTGTCCTCCATTATGACGCATTTTGTGTAGTGTTTTTTGTCCTCTACTATAGAAATTTTTAGCTATCCACTTAGCTCCACCAACAATACCTAAACCATAATTAAATCCGTTATTAGGATTGTTATCAAACGCACCAATTCCGTACCAGTTACCTTTTTTAGGGTCTCCTCCATGTGATAGGTTGGAAGTACCCCAAGCTGTTTCTACAGCACTATGTGCTACTAAGTAACGAGGGTCTAATCCAGATGCTTTACCTGCTTTCATGTATATTTCTCCTAAACCACGCATTTTAGAATTTTTAGGAGCCATAGCGTCAATCCATTTATTTAACATCTTAGCATTAACGCCCTTAGCTGTTTTACCTAAATCGTGTTTAGTTATATCTGAATTAGTAAAGTTTTTACCATTTAAGTAATCTAGTTCACCTACAGAACCGCCTTCATCATCTCCTCCAGAGTCTGATGATTCTAGGTTAGCTATTACGTTATCAAAGAATTGGCTTAATACAGGTATGTTTTTATTTTGTTCTCGTGCATTTTTCTCTCTTAAAGTTTCAAGTCTAAATCTTTCTTTTAGATTATTTCTCTTCTTACCCTTCTTCTTACCATAGGTTAAAATATATAAAACATTTATAAATTTTATCCTTTTATATAGGTCTTAGAAGGATAGTTATTTTTTTAAAAATATAAAGTTGGAATAAAATTTAAAAACTTATATATTTTAACTTTATTTAGCTATAGAACGCTACTTCTAAGCCCTAGGTCTATTCCTAGTCACTAGCTTTCACTACGTGTGTAGACTATTTGACTTCCCTATTATTATAGGGTGGGTATTTTTCTTCCACCAATAGCTTGTGGTTTTACTCTCCCGTCAGGAGATAGTCGTTGAGGGTCTTCCTTATCTTTTGACTTAGGACTTTCCCTGCTAAAGACCGATTACGTATACCTTAGGGTTTAACCTTAGCACATCTAACTTATTTTTTCTACTTTCGTAACTTTTCCATTTATCCTTTCGGATTCTGTTTTAGTTAAGTTAGCTTTACGGATTCTTAGCATTTAACACCCGATACTAGCAACTTACGCTACTAGCAAGGCAATTTGTTTGTAACAATCGTTACCTCTAAATCCTGAAATTCCTTTTTTATTTTCTTTATCTCCCTCTTTTTCAAATTCACTTAAACCTTGATGACTTAATTGTGGTGCCATACTAATAAGTGCTGGATTTCTTTTTACTTTATCATCTGAAGGTGAACCCATTCCACCTTTTCCAGCTCCTCCTAAAAATCCTATTTTGGTAGGGTCGTTTGTTGGTATGTTTTTATTTTTACCTTTTTTGCTTCCAAATAATCCATGCCATGCTTTTCCTACAAGACCAAAGTCTTTATAAGATTTAGGTTTAGTCCATCCGATACCTAAAGATTTTTTCAATCCTTTTTTACCGACTTCTGAGCCAGCTTTATCTCCAACTATTCCTCCTATTGTACTTCCAGCAATACCACCTATAGCTGTTCCTAATCCTGGTATTACAGAACCTATAGTAGCACCAATAGCTCCACCTGCGGTAGCTCCTGTAGCTCCACCGATGCTTCCTCCTATAGCTTCTTTGTTACCGCTCTTAAGAGAACTACCTATATCTAATGCTGATATACCTAATCCTAATAATGGAATTCCTTTTCCTAATCCTTTAAGACCTCTAGCTCCTGCTGTTATACCACTTGTTCCGCCTTTGCCTTTAGGTATTTTAGATAAAAGACCTTTTCCTTTAGAGACTATACCTTTTCCTGTTGTCTTGGCATTACTTCCTATTCCTTTCCAGTCAATTCCTCGACCTTTAGAAACAACTCCTCTACCAATGTTTTTAGCATTGTTTCCGAGTCCTTTCCAATCAATTCCTTTAATGCCTTCTCCTGCTCTAGTTGTTCCACCTTTTATTTTCTTACCTAAATCTCCTAAACCTTTTATCTGTCCGCCTCGGCTTGTATCGGTAGGTTTATATTCTCCAACTTGAATAAGTCTTTTACCAAAATCACCAACTCTTCCAAGTCTTCCACCTTTTCTACCTGTTGAACCTTTGTGGAATGTTCCACCTCCATCACCATTAGGTTTTTTAGGGGAACCTCCACCACCTATTGGAGTTCCAGAACCATTATCTGTTCTTCCTCTACGACCTCCTGCTCTTCCATTTCTACCTTTTCCTCTACCTCTTCTTCCTAATAAAGATTCTCCGTTAGCTCTTCTACCTAACATCTCAGAACCTTTCATCATTGCTATAGATTTCATTAAAGAAACAGCAAAAGCCATGGCACTAGCTCCTGCTAAGTAGAAAGGTGCTGGAAGACTCATTAATGCTGTATTAACATTTCTTATTTTTCCAGTCATATCGTAAAGGTTTTCTGCTAATCTATCAGCTTTAGCTTTTCCTTGGTCGTCTTTACCTTCTTGTGATTCTTTATAATCTTTAGAGTTTTTATCTCTTTCTTTAGAACCTTCTTTAGATGTTTTCTTTTTATAGTCTTCTAAAGCTTTCTTAGTTAGCTTACCTTCTTCAGCCATTTTAAATAACTCATCAGACTGTTCTAAGGTAGCATCTACACCCATTTGTTTTAGGCTTTCATTAAAGGCTATCTTTTGTCCTTTTTTAGAGCTTGATACTTGAGTAGCTTGTTGATAAAGGTCTGATACATTTTCAGGGTCGGCAATACCTTTATCCATACGTTTTTGTAAATCATACCTACCTTCTAAACCTTGGTATTGTGAGCCCCAACCCATTGCATTTCTAATATAAGGGTCTTGCATACCATTTCTAATTCCATCATTAAGGCTTGACATGAATTCTGCACCTTGTTGTCCTTGTAATCCTTTAGAACCTGAAGATGCTAACATAGATTGCATAGATGATACATTACTTAAATCATTTTTTGTCATCGTTCTTCCTTGACCGACTGACTCAGCAATTGAAGATAAAGCTTTTAATTGCTCTTCATTTCTTCCAACCATTCCTGATTCTTTTAGTCCGCCTAAGAAAGCACTTTGTATATCTTTAATATCTGCTCCAGAATCAATAGCACCAGTGTGCATTAATGTATTCATAGAGTCTCTATAAGCTTGGTCGTCTGCGATACCCATCGCTTTTCCACCTGTAGCTAGCTCTTTAACTCCACTATTTACATTGTCTTGACCTTTATATCCTACACTTCCCATGTAGTCTGAAGCAAATTTAAGCATATCAGTACTATTATAACCTAGATGATTATCTATTGACATCTCTTCAAAATTATGTCTTACTGATTTATAATCACTTGTACCCATTTGCTGACCTAAGGCTATTTTTTGTGGTCGGTTTGTTTCACTTAAAGACTTACCTTTCATGTACATACCGCCACCAACAGCCATGCCTGCCATTACACCGTGTGAAGCAATGGAAGGTGCACGTTCTCTAAAGATACCTTTAAACGTTCCTCTAGCTGGGTCTATTCTTCGGTCATTCATCTGTTTACTAGCTACATTATCAAAGTAGTTAGATGTAGTATCCATTTGTCGTATTAATTTTTCAATGGAATCAATCTCTTTAGCTCTAGCTTTATTGTTAGCTTCTATTTGTGCTCTTTCTTGTTGATAGGTAGATTTATCAATTTCTTTATTTGTAAATCTCCTATTAAGATTAGACATTGATGTATCGTTTTTATCTCTATTACGTAAATCAGCTAATTGTTTTTTTAAATCAGCTGAATCTCTACGCATAAATTGAGATTTACCGATTGCTGATTTAGTTTGAGTACCAGTATCATAAGACATTCTACCTGATATTTCTGATTTATCTAAATTACGTCTTACTCTATACTCAGAAGCTCTTATCTGTTTCATCTTTTGCTGAGCTGTCATAGCATTATTTAAAGATTCATAATAATCATCTGTAGCTTCACCTAGACGCTTCATGTCTTGTATACGTGTATTAATACCACTATCGGTACCTACAGTTTTAGAAGAAAACTCATCTAGATTTTCAGTCATAGATTCTAAAGTATTATTTAATTTTTCATATGATTTTTGTAAATTTGTATTAGGTGCTTTACCCATTGCTATTTGTTCTTTTTGAGCATCGGATATAGCATCTTTAAAATCATTAATTTCTTTAGTAGCTTTTCTTGTAGAATCTACTACTGTATTCATATCTTTAGAAGATATAAAAGCACTACCATCAGTTTTATCAGCAATATCTTTAATTCTTTTAAATTGAGATGCTATAATTTTTAGTTTATCAGCCATACCGTCAATCGGTTTGTCAAGCTCCATATTTTCTATAGCATCCATATAAGCTTGTATGATTTTTAAACTACTCTCTAACTGAGAGCTATCACCTGATATATTCAATCTATAATTATCATTCATTGCCATTAAGTAATCACCGCCCTATACTTTAAAAAAAGGTGGTAGTAACATCCTACCACCCTACATATATAAATCATCATCGTCAAACTCATTAAGTGCGTCTTCAATACTTTGTTGTGAGTACTCTTCTTGATTATCACTAGTATTGTTAACTTGTTTGTCAAGCTCTTCAATATTCTTTTGAATTTGTGCCATTTTATTTTTATGAATTTCTCTTGCTTCCTCATCATCTTCTTCAGCTTCTACACGTTCAGTCATCTTAATACGTTCTGATTCTGAAAGTCTGTCATAGGCTTGTTTTGCTAAGTCTTCAGCATCTAAGAAGTCTGGTACTGGCTCGAATTCTTCTTGTGATTCATCATACCATGAAGTATCATCATCTTCAACTGTACTATCGTAACCTTTATTTCGTCTTTCCATTTCTCTATTATCTAAATTCATACTTTCAATAATAAAGTGTATTTGGTAGGCATCTAAATTTTTGAAATTAGGGTCTGTAGGCAATACTTTAAACTCTCTCATAATAGCCCACATATTCCTGGATAAAGGTCTCTTAACAAGTGCTTGCATCCCGCCTGAATCAGAAATTTCTTTATCTCTGTTACCTACGAAAGGTTCCTAGGAAGTCAATCCAATCATCGTAAACTCGTACTAAAGGTATTAAGTTATATATTTTTTCTGGGTCACTTAACTCATCAGGTACTTCTACACCTACGACTTGAATTGTTGCTAACATTTGATACGCTTTATAAATCTCATCGCTTTGGTATAAATCCATACCTCCTAAGTAATTTGAACGCATAGCGTTAATTGTACCTTGCTCTAATGCATTAGGTACTCTTAATTTAATATTGAAATCTAATTTAATTTCTTTAAAATTATAATATTTCTCAAAAACATCATTTACTCCACGAATAACTCTTGAAACTGTATTGTCTTGTTCTTGTTCTTTCTTTCTCTTTAACTCCTGTAATTCATCAGTGTTATTATTTTGTGTATTATTTTCAGCCATAATAAATTTACCTTCCTTTTTAACGTAAAATAAACCTATACTATTTAATTATTCATAATTAATATAACAGATAGTATAGGTTTTGTATTAATTTTATTATATCACACTTTAATCAAATATCAAAATTACTTTTCCAAGTTTTTTGTATACTCTACAATTTCTTCTAGTCCTTGTTTTATTCCTTCTTTATTATGTAGTAAATAATCATAATATTCTTGTAAAGAATCATAGTACTTATAATCAATAGTCAATACTTCTTGCCCCTTAATATATTTACGAGTTATCTTTTCAACCTTTTTAACAGATTCTTTAAAAATATCTAAAATACTATTTACTTTAATTGCATCATATTTACTATTACCTTCTGGGAAATCTTTTAATTCTTTTTCCATTTCAAATCTTACTTGTGTTAATTTCATTTAAATCAATCTCCTTTAATTATTTATAAGTTTATTATATCTTCTCTTTATTAGTTTGTCAACATTTACATGTAAAAAATTACGATAATCCAATATGGTATATTAGTAATAATCCATGCAATAATTAATCCAATAGAAATACCATAATACTTACTTACGTCTCCTCTATCTTTATTAATAATTGTAAACGATATTAATACTATGTTAGATACAATAATAATAAGTACATTCAGAATAATAAAATAAATTTCTATTAACTCCATATAATCACCTCTTAATAATTTTTAAACTCTCATCGTAATAACTTAAATCTAATGTTTTATGACTATCATGTGTTTTATTATAATACACTGTAATTATCTTACCTGTTTGAATTTCTATTACACAGTATTGATAACATACTTGATTTTCCACTGTGACAATTTCTGGATGTCTAACTAATACTCTTTTATATGTATTTTCACCTAAGACTGTTTCATTATATTCTATAATATTATCTAAATTAAAACTATCTGAATAAATCATACCTTTTAATTTTCCTAAGTTAAGGAATGTTTTAAGTTTATCTTTAGTGTGTTTTGTTAAAATGAACTTATCATTAATCATCAAAGAATACTGTAATAAATTTTTACAATGAAGTAATTCTAATGTTGTCATTTGATTTATATGTTTCTTTTTTTGTCTACTTTTACAAGTTGTTCTTCTTTCTGAATAAAATGTTTTACCCATTAATAATCATCTCTTTTCTTATGTTTTCTTTTTCTAGTATATTTAGTCTTATCTTTTTTAACTTGAGTATATGGTTTTATATGCCATGTTGCTCTTGTCTTACTCATCTTACCAATACTTTTTCTATTTGTCAATATATTTCTTCCTTTCTTTTTGTAAATCTTTTTTTAATTCTGTTCTTGATTTACGTTTCATTATTTTCTTAAATTTACCTTTAATTATAGGATAATCATAATAATGAAACATATTATAACCTTTAATTTTTGCTTGTCTATTATTCATGTATTTCTCTCCTTAATTATAATTTAACCCTTGATTATTGTCAAGGGTTATTTGTTATTTGTTATTTGTTTTTAAACTTTCTTTTTAAATTTTTACCTATAGAACTTACTAAATTCTTAACATCATTTAAAGTTATATTAAAATAATTGCTAATTTCATATTTATCCATATATTGATATTTTTCAATAAAATCATCAATATCTATCTCTAGTCCATTATAAAATGTAAACACACTAGGTCTTTTTGAAACTATCCCTAATCTATTTAATTTATTAAAAATCTCTAGTACAGTATCTTTATACGTAAATATAATAAGTTGTATACCATTTTCTTTACAGTAATCTTCTTTTTTAGTATCCCATTCCTTTTGTTTTTCTTTTGTAGTGTTTCTATAGTCTCTATAATGTTGCTGTCCGTTATATTCTATACAATACTCCATTCCTTTATGTTTAATATAAAAATCCATTCTCTGATTTGAATTTTTTAAGAGGTACTCTCTTTCATATACTGTACCATTGTAATCTAGTATATCTTTAATTATCTTCTCTCCTATAGATAATTTATATCCATTATTCTTTTTATTTCTAATAGTCTTTATATAGTCTATATAGCTAATAGCGTTTAATACAGTTAATTTCTCTTCTTCTGTAGCTTCTCTAACAGTATATCCTTTTGCAGTAGTTCTTGGAAACCCATCCCTATGCCCTCTTGACACGTTTATCAATTCTGACTTACTGATACCATATAAATTTTGTATCATTTCCATAGGTAACTTTATAACTTCATTACCTTTAGTTAATACATATACCTTTATGCGTTTATCAGTAATTGTTTTTGCTTTTTCACTAAAATCAGAATCTTCGTACCTAAACAACCATCCTTTAGTAGATTTTATTTTACCTTCTAAACACCTATTAACCGTACCCGTATTACCTACTAAATTTTGTGCTTCTTTTACACTAATGAATTCTTTACTTTCTCCTGTTTTAGTGTTTAAACCTATAATTTTCATTATATATCCTCCTTTATTTTTATCTTTAAATAAATTATACCATGTCATTAGTGTTTTGTCAAATTAAAAAAGACCTGAGATAACTCAGGTCTTATAATCGAATTAAGCTTTGTCACTTGCTGTCCTTTGTACCCTATCTCTCGATATATTTTAAAGGGAGTAGACTATACCATAATCTTTAATGTAATTTAAAGACTCACCTATTATAGTCGTTGAAGCTTCCCACTTTGTAGGCTTGCCTGCGTATCATCTATTGCTTTAAGTACTTAGGATTTAACCTTATACCATACTAGATATTTTTTCTGATTTCTCAACCTTCAAGCTTATCTTTTAGGATTACTTTGTAGTTATCTAGTCTTTAAGACTTTCACGCAATTTAAGGTGTTTTCTATGCTTGTCACCAAACATAGCCTCTATAAATTAAAGGTAGCTAAATTCAATTTCTTCTGTTACGATTTCGTTTGTACGCCCTTTTATACCGTTGGTTTCCCAATACTTTAACACTTTTTTATTAGTCGGAATAGACTATACCATAATCTTTAATGTAATTTAAAGACTCACCTATTATAGTCGTTGAACCTTCTTCTTATCTTTAGACTTAGAAGCTTGGATGCTGATTACCTATTACTTAGTCACTTAGTACCTTCTGTTTAAGGCTTTTATCTCAACATATGACATCTAATCAATTTTTTCTACTTTCGTAACCTTCACATTTACCTTTTCAAGTTTTGTTGTGGTTTGATTAGCTTTAAGGTTTTCCAGCAATTTAAGGTGTTATTCGATTATCTATTACTAGATAAAAGGAGCTATATTTTTTCTAACTCTTCATTGTAGTTATTAGCACTACAGCCATGGTAACTGATAATCACTTGTTTAGTTAAATTATCAATAACAAGAATGTCGATAATATCTTTCTTAAGAATTTCTTCACCTAGTGAAGCATATCCTAATTTTGCAAAGTTTTCTTTTTTCATACGTAAACGTTCTACTGTTAACGTACCTTCATATTTTAAGTAAACGTGTTCTTGTGGCATGATTGAACCAATTTCATACACACCAGTAGTTCCGTATTCACGTCTACCACTTGCTGATTGTGCTCTTCCTACTGGTTTACCTTTAATATACAACAATACGGTATTACCAGTATGGACTGTTTGTTTAGCTTGTGATGCCATTTAATTCACTCTCCTATATTTTATATAGAGGAGCCATTAGGCTCCTCAATAGAGCCTAATTAGGCTTGTAATGCTTGTTGTTTATAAACAAGACTTACAGAAATTTTCTTAATGCTTCTGATAGGGTAAATAGTTAATGAGATTCTAGCTTCTTTACCTTCGATAATAACTTGTACATCTTCTGGTGGGAAGTCTTGAATTTCATTGTCACGTTTCTTACGTTCTAGGTAAGAGATTACAAAGTCTTTCATAATTGAAGCACTTGTATTAATTGTTCGTGTACCAATGAACTCATCTTCTAATTCTCTCTTCAATTCAGAAACTAAGAAGTCATTAGCTTCCCCTACAGCCATTTCTGACTTAATAGGGTCAGACATGTCATTGTAAGTAGTTACGTCTTCTACAATACGGAAGTTTGTAACAGTTCTATTACGAACAAACTCGATACTAATAATACCATTTTCATTTAATTCATCAAGGTCAGTAGAATCATAAATGTTATCTAAACCATTGACATGCAAGTGTTTAAATGTAATTGATTCTCCGATACCTAAACCTGAAGCTAGACCTGCTACAGCACTTGCTACCATGTAAGCTGGTGCATGCAATTTACGACCATTTTCCATACCTAAAGTAGCACTGTTAGCGATTAGAGATACTCGAGGATTCATTAATGAAGAAGCTCTTCCATAAAGTTTTTCTTTATGTTCTGCTATTCCTCCACCTACTATAGCTCTCATAGGTTCCCCTGCATCTGAACGTTCTCTAACAAAGTGAGCTACTTCTGCATGTACAGATTCACGAGAAGATAATGGTACGATATAGTATCCACCTAAGTGAGCAAATTTCTCGAATTTATCAGCCCAGCTTGTAGGCTCTTCTCCGTTAGTACCACCTTCAAGTTTAGTTAACTCGAAAGGTTCAATAGTTTTAAATTTTGCACCTTCTTCTGTTGTTGCTGTTACTGTGGCATTGTCTTCTCCAGCATCTACTGTTACATCACTTGAATTAGATACGTCTTCTGGTACTCGTTCAAAATGAATTAAACCATTATATTCAGTTTGTTTTTGTAAGTCACCAAAAATAGCTGTTACATAAGCACCTTTATCTGTAACATCTAAATCTTCTACTGGGTCAAGTAATGTACTTTCAATGTTTTTATCTCCAAAAGGTGATAACTTAGCTTCAAAGTCTGGTAGTTGATTAATATCTGTAATAACTTCGTTAGTGTATTTATATAAACCACCACTTAAGTCATACGATTTAACAACATTATCTCCAACTTTTAATACTAGACTTTCAGCTTTTTGTGTTTCATCATCATGGATTACAGAAACAGTAGCTTTAGGCTCTTCACCAGTATATTTAACTGTAAAGATATTACCAATGTTGTCATAAACTTCATTAAATCTGTCGTTTTCAAAAATCAAACGCAAACGTAATGATTTACTTAAGTTGTTTTTCTCTAGAGCTACTTGAATATTATTAGACGCATTACCGTAAATATCTGATACGATACGTAAACCGCCTTTTTCAACAGATGCTGGTTTAGCGTCTTCTACACGCATTGCAAAAATTTGACCTGCTGTGTAGTTAGGATTAGAACCCCAAGCTAATTCAATAGCGTCTAAAAGCTCACCTGAACGGAAAGTACGTTTTGCTTGTGAATAGTTACGTAATTTATAAACTTGGTTAGGTTCCCCGCCTTCAGCTTTACCAATTAACATTAAAGTTTTTTCACTGGCACTTGCTGAACCGCCGATACCTGATGAATCTACTTCAATAGTAGCATGAGGTCTCGTAATAGGTCTACGTGGGAATACTTCTTTATAATCATTTGCCATATTCTAAATTCTCCTATCTTTAAATATCAAATTTCTTACCTGTATACTCTTCCAGGTAAGGTAAAAAATCTTCATCTTTATACTGGTAATGTTTACCATTCATATATGCTTTAAATCCTTCAGCTTGTCCTGGTGTTAAACCGAACATAACTTTAGCAATATCAATAAAAGTATCAATATGAATATAACCATTAAAAGATGATTTGTTATTTTTTTTAGTTGTTTTCCTTGCTTGTGCCATTACTTACAGCCCTCTCTTTAAAGGTTATCTTATTTATTTCTTGTGTTATTGTATAATCTAAATCAGAAGATGAAGTATAACTAATAATTGTAGGTCTTCCAAAAATATAATCACTACCGTTATCAATAATTGGTGCTAAATCACCAAAACTTAACTTCTGTAGTTGAAATGTTTGTTGCTCTTCAATACTATCACGCATAGATATTAATATCATTCTTAATACAGCATCCATACATCTAGCAACATCAACATTATATGATAATCCTACTACTGTAATACTTTCTTCTACATTCATACCTTTTACAATACCTTTAGTATCATCTGTTTTTTCAACGTAAGTAATTATAGCATTATACCCTTCATAATCTTCATTAAAGTTGTAATTAAAGTAGATTTTATTATCTTTAACTTTCATATCATCATCTTTAGCAAATACTACATCATCTACATTAATTACTGAATGAATTGGATTACTTACTGTAAATACTAGCTTATCTCCTTCTCTTTGTGCTACTGAATTCTCAACATAAGTATTATTACTATTTTCAAAATAACTACCTTGAACTCCACCAAGAGCTGTTCCTACTTCTTGTCCTTGCCCTAATTGGATAAGGTAGTGAGCTTCGTGATTAGTTTTAAATTCTGGAAAGTTATATCCTATAGTAATTTCATGTTGTGCATTTTTACCACAAAAAGATTCTATAAAGTTATTTCTAGCTTGCTCATCAAAGTCTTTTAAAACTTCATTTATAATATAACAATTGTCTAGCACTGTACGTAATCTAGGCTTAATTTCTTTTAATAAATATGAATCTACTGATGATATAGCCATTAATATACCTCCTTACTATCTTATATTTCTCATTTTCCAGTTCATTAAGTTTTTAACGTTATTTAAAGTAGTTTTAGAAAAATTATCACTATTTACTTTATCTCTGTTTAATACCCAAGCACTAGAAGGTGATTTACTTGATACTGTTCTGAATATAAAGTATGAAGCTTTCTTCTTAGGTTTACGTCTTACCTTAGTCATGTTATTACTAGGTGATTTAGGTTTCATTGACGGGTGAGTTATATTTCTACCTTTACTCACTGCTTGTAAATATGATGTTAAAGAACTAGCTGAACTTTTACCTGAAGGTATTTGTAACTTACGCATATCTTGATAAGTATCCCTGTTCATTCGACTGGTTTTTATACGTATTGGTACAATCAAGTACCAGCCACCATTTTTAGTTCTTCTTTTTTTAGAAGATTTAGCAAAGGCTTTTTTTAAGTCTATTACTCCTTTTTCTTCTAATTTCTTTTCTGTCACTTCTAAATAAGTAGGCATACGTTTGATATAAACATCATCTACTTGCTGTGCGGTTGCTTGTAGTTTATCGAGTATATCAGAACGCATTGAATCTATAGTCTTCCTACTTACCTGCTTACCATTCTTAAATATAGTAGGTTTTTTAGTAGCTTTTACTTTTTTAGCCATTATTTAAATGCTCCATTAAAGAATCCACCTAATGAACTTTGTCCTGATTTTGCTTTAGGGTCTTCAACTTGTAATTCAATATCTTCTTCTAAAGCATCATTAACTACATACGGGTCTGGTAGTACAATAACGTCTTCACGTTTAAGAAGTAATTTTTGAGGTAAGTTTTCAAATCTCGGTTTTGATTCATTAAATGTTGTATATTGGTATCTACTTTCTTTTAAAATATCGGATACAACATATCTTAAAGTCATTAAAATATTTAATGAAACAGTTGAATTTTTAAATTGTTCATTTAAAAATAATCTACCATTCTCTATCTTATAATCATTTTCATTTAATACTTTTTCTTGTGTAGTTATAAATGTTACTTCCTTAACGTCATAGTATAAAGGTATACCTTTTTTAATACGTTCACCATTTACAAAATAAACTAATGATTGAGGCATTAACACTTCAGGTACTGTAAACCTATCTCTATAAGAAACTCTAGTTTCTAATTTTGTTGTTCCTATAGCTGTACCTGTATCTACTAAACCGATGTCTATATTTTGTGTTCCTTTCTCTTGTGATTGTATCATCATATGAGTTTCTTCTGCTGGTAAATATGCAATACCTTTGCCATGACATCTAGGACAATCTAGTCTAGGAGAACCTGTCTCTGGGTTTAGACAAGTACAAAAATATGCACGCTCCCACAAGACTTTAATACCTCTATCTTTTGTAAATCTTCTCATATCTTTGGTATCAAATTCTAATCTTGCTGTTTTATTTTCTTTCTCTACTTGGTCTACTTCACCTGAGTAAGCATAAGAAGTAGACTTATTGAATACATTTCCGTTAAATCCTTGGCTAATCATATATGGTTTTTCCAATTAAATCCACTCCTTAAACACCTATCATATTAGTTCCAAAATAAGAACGTAAAGCGTCTAATAACTCTTTTATATCTGAATCTATTTGAATTATCTGAGCACTAGCTCCACCATACATAGCTGATTGTGTAGTACCTATAGTCTCAGAAATTCCGTCTATTTCTAATGATTTATTTGCTATTCCTGCACCAATAATTAAGTTACCCCATACTTGGTAAATCTCTTTTAATGCATACTTAACAACTAATTGCTCTAGCTCTGGTGGTATCTCCCAAGGTTTAGTTCTACCTGCTCGTTTACGAGGTAGCATACCTGATATATAATCAAGTTTTATCATTTGTGGAGCAAAAGTAGCACCACTAGGAGGATATACACCTGCCAATTGAGGATACCCACTAAATACAGCATCATAACTCATAGATTGTCCTGTCTGCATTAAAGCTGTAGGAAATAATTGAACATGTCCTGCTAAGTGTTCTACTTTCCACCAGTTAGCTGGGTATTGATATATTGGTCTACCATTAAATTGTAATTGTAAATTCTCTACTTGTAATATTGGTTTCTTATAAGCATGTACAAACATATAACTATTAAATTCTGTCTCATAGTAATCTCTAGACTCATTTTGAATATCTGGTAATATAGATATATCTAATATATGCTCTGCTTTACTTATTGCTCTTTCTAAAATATGATAATAAAATTCATCACCCATAGGTTGTCCTGTATCAGGATTCTGTACAGTTATACCAAACATATAAGCTTTAACAGCATCAGGAGTCCATCCATAATCTGCTATAGTTATATTATCAATCTCACTTACATCAATATGTTTAGGATTACCTGCTGGGTGGTAAGGGTACTCATAATTCATAGAGCCTTCATAAGGGTCTAAACCCCCTCCAAACATTGAGTTTACCATATTATCACCTTACTTATTTTCTGATTTTTTAGTTGTTGTTTTACGTGTGCTTGTTTTTCTTGTAGTTGTTTTAGGTTTAGTATCTTCTTTTTTAGATTCTTCTTTAGTTTCTTTCTTAGGTTGTGATTTTTTATCTTCAGTATAAGTGAAACCATTTAAATTAGCAAATTCTTTTTCTTGTTCTTTAGTTAAACCATTTACTTTACCTTTATCATCAATTGTAACTTTTCCATATGGAGTTGCCATTTCAATATTAGTTTTTGTATAATTAAGCATAGATTTTAATTTCCTTTCATGTTATAATAAAAAAAGAGGATAAACAAAGTTTACCCTCTATAAAATTTTATTAAATTTTTCTTATTTTACTAAGCTATCTTAGTATGCAATATATTTAACGTTTTTGATACGAGCCCATTTTTTAGGAGCACGTAATGCCAATGCACCATACCATAATACAGCAAATGTAATTGAAGCATTAATTTGTGCTAATGGTAATTTCATCATTGGTAGTAATTCGAATAAGTGAATTACTTGTGGAGACATTTCACCAACAAATACGTCTGCTGTTTCTGGTAATGTTTCGTTAAGGTCTAAGAATTCTAATTTGCCTTCTTCATTAACGTCTTTCAATGGAATACGTTTGATTAAGTAGAATTGACCTGTTACTTTACCTTGACGGTATACAGAAACGAATTGTGGTTGTTGTTGATACATAGAGTTTACAGAGATTGTTAATTTAACAGCGTCTGTAGCATCTGTTACAGTAGCTTCTACTGCTTCTGAAGGAGCTGATTGAGCTTCATCAGAGTTAACTACAACTTTGTAAACTAAACCAGAACGGTCTTCCTCTTTAATAAATTTACCTTTTTTACCTTTTTCTACTGTAGCTTCTACTTTAGCTGGTTGTGGAGCGTTTGGTAATGGTTGTAAACCTTCATCTAAGATTAATTCATTTTCCATTACTGTAGAACCGTGTAAACGGATAAATCCACGAGCTGAATAGAAACCTTGCACACTGTATCCAGTGTTAACGTTACCGTTATTATCTTGCATTAATTGTACTTGGCGACCTAAAATATTATTAACAAAGTCAGCGTGTACACCAATAGGCATGTAAGCATCTGTAGCTGTACCAAAGCCTTTACCGATACGTACTGAAGCTTCGTTTAATGTTTTCTCATCTAATGATTCACCATGAGCGTCAATTACGTTATCTTTATCAATTAATTTAGCTAATCCGTCAAATTCAAGACCTTCTCCACCTGGTTCTGAAGTTAATGAAGCATCACCATAGAATGAAGCCCACTCAATTGTTTTAGCAACAACTGCGATAGCATCTTCTGTTAAGATTTGTGCTGGGTCTTGAATGTTGTTAACTAAACCACTAGCAATTGACATGTTTTTAGTATCAGAAACGTATTTCATTGATACTGTTCTTTGACGAATGTTAGGGTCACTTACTGGTGCTACCCCTACTTCACGAACAAAACGTGAATGTCCTACATTACCGTGACGTAAATAAACATCGTATTTAACTACTGTTGATTCAGCTGGTCTACGTGCAATATCACGATAGAAAATCAAATCATCATTAGTCCATGTTAACATAGAGATTTGGTCGTCTAAAATTTCTCGTCTTAAAGCTCCTGCATCAATTTGTGTTTCAGGAGTAATACCGTGTCCTGTTTGGAACGATTTAACTACTTCTTCTTGGAACGCATCAGCATATTGGTTTTGCTGAGCATTTAATTTTTTTCCGTTAGCCATAAAAGTTAATCACCTTTCATCTTTTATTATATAAGGTAGGAAGTAGGGTGATTAACCCCTAAATCCTTTTAGTTTTTTTATTTATTAATTACATTGTATAATATAACACAATTTTGTATACTTTTATTATTTAATAAAATCTTTGATTAATTCTACGTCATTTTCTGTAGCTCTTTCAGGACTAGCTGTTACGTTAGTGTAAGCTTGACGTAATTTATTTAAATGAGCATAGTTCTTATCTTTACGTGAAGCTTGCTCTTTAAATTTATCCATAAACACTTTTCGTTCTTCTTGAGTTAATCCTTCTTCTGAAGTTTCTGCTTCTTCTTGTGAGCTTTCTGTTGATTGTTCTGATTTACCTTCGGATACTTCGTCAGCTTCTGATGTTTCAGTATCAATAGACTTATTAACAAAGCCTTCAGCTTTACCTTCGTTTTCTTGTGTAGTTGAAGTTACAGATTTTTGAGTTGTTTCTTCTTCTTGGTTTCCATCTTCTTTAGTTTCTTCAACATTTGTTGCTTCTGTTTCTTTTTTATCTAATACAGCATCTAACTTATCATTTAATTCTTTAAACTCAGATTTAGTAACAAATTGTTCTTTTTCTTGTGAAAGAGCTTCTAAAGATTTTAAAACTGTAGAGAAACCTGTAAGAATATCTTCATCAGAAATTGATTTAGAAGTTTTTTCTTTTCCTTCTTTTTTATCTTCTTTAGAGTCCTTAGAGTCTTTATCTTCTTTCTTATCTTCTTTATCCTCTTTGGAATCTTCTTTTTCTTCTGAATCTTTATCTTCTTTTTTGTTTTTACGTTTCTCGTTATCTTTATCTTCTGTCTTAGTATCTTTATGGTCTACAGGGTCTTTTGATTCTTTAGTAGACTTTTCTACTGTATCGTCTTTCTCTGGACTTACATCTTCAGTACCTTCTGATTCTAATTTCTCTCCTTCTTCTTGAGCTTCTTTAGAATCTTCTTCAGTTACCTTTTCAGGTTCTTTATTTTCTGTAGCTTGAGTTTCAGCTGTTTGTGTTTCTGTTTCTTCTACCACATTATCTTTTGTTTCTGTATCTTCTGTTTTGTCTTCTTGAGACTTAGTGATAGATTCATTAAGTTTATCATATTCTTCTAAGATATTTGATAATCCTTTAGCCATTATTATAAATGCTCCTTCCTAATTTGCATTACCGCTAACTCAGCGTCTTTTCTTGAAAGACCTTTAGCAAGCTGTAATGTTATAATGGATTCTTCATAACCCATTTGATTAGATTTATTCAAATCTTCTACAATATTATTCCAAGTATCATTAAATTTTTTCAAATCTTTAATCTTAGTTACATATGTTAAGTTTGTAATACTAGATGCTAAAGATTCTCTACGTAATGCTCCTGCGTCTGTTTGCGTTTCAGGTGTAGTTCCATGTCCTGTTAAGAATGATTTAACAAAACTTTCCCATGTTGCCTCAGGGTTTGCTGGATTTTTAACTAAAGCGACACCTGTAATTGTTACTTCATCAATAACTCTGTTATCATTTACATTACGTTTTTTTACTGCACCTTCAATACTAAAACCTAACTTACGACCACTTCCAGATTTTTCTAATTTCTCTGCTAAGTCTAACATCTTAATAACATTTTCGTTATCTTTAAATAAGTTAGCTTCGATATATAATCCTTTTTCAACATCAACATAGCAATTATCTGTAGGGAAACCTACTACTTCATCTTGATTATGCTCATAGTTAACATAACCGTGCTCTTTAAAATAACTTATGTCAATTCCTTTAGGGTTTATAATATCTGATTGTAAATCTAATGCTGGTGTACTAGCCCAGCCTGAAACTTTAGAAAATTGTTCTGTATCCTCTTTTGTGCTTACAGATTTTGATAAGTCCATAGGAACAAAAGCATTAAACTTCATTTCTTCCAAAGGTTTTTACACCTCACTTGTCTAGTTAATTTTATTATTTTCTATGTATAATATAACACTTTAAGTTTAATATAATAAAAATAACTAACTAATATGTATATTATACCACATATTAGTTAGTTTACAAAATTAATTTAATAATTATTTTTTAAAATCTTCAGGTTTTTCGTTATTAGGATTTTTACTTGTTGTCATACCTTGTTGATTTGTATTTGTTTGATTTTTAACTTGTCCGTCTTTACCTACTTCATTACTTTCTTGTTCTGTATCTTGCTCATTTGTTGTTTCTGTATTTTGGTCTTCTCCTTCTGAGCTTAATACATTTTGCATCATTTCTAATTTTTCTTTTCTTTGTGCATCTTCATATTGATTTTGTTGGTATATTTGTCCTACTCTTTGTACATATACACCGTTAAGTATAGTGTCTCCGCCTTCGATTGGTGGTTCACCTAATTCTTTTCTTACTTCATTAACAGTTAAAGCTACTTCTGCTTTAGCTTTAAGTATTTCTATTTTATCTTTTTCAGATTTAGAATCTCCACCAACAAATTGGAATGTATATTTATCTCCATACTCAGATACAATATGTCTATTTATTAAGTCTTCTATAAATCTTAATAAAGGTTGTAATCCTTTATTTTGAGAAGCTTGGTGTTTTTTAGACGGGTCTGCTTCGTTTAATGTATTTCCACCTTTAGAACTTGTAGCTCCTCCTCTGTTAGGGAAGTTAATTTCAGCGGGGTCAATTCCATACAGACTTGAAATAATATTAATAAGATAGTTTAACCATTTCTCAAATTGCATATCATTTGCTGTAGGTGTCATATTTACAAAGTTAACGTCATCAGCCATCATTACAGGCACTTGCCAACTTCCATTAATACCAGAGAAACTAGATTTCCATTCTCTTTTAAAATTTTCTAATGCATGTTGAGATTGTTGTTGGTCTGCTTTTATTTGTAATATACCTCTAGTTGTTCCTCCATGACTAAAGAATCTGTCATTAAAGTTTTCAGTATTATTATAAGCTATAAATTCTTTCATAGCTATCTCTACTTCAGAAAGTCCATATCCAGAAGCATTAATATCTGTTCTAGGGTTTCTTATACCCATAGCAAGTTCTCTAGAAGTAAAATAAGCTACAACTTTTTTATCTATAACTTGTACAAATCTTTTACCACCTTTTATAATTTTACCCTTCTTATCAGTAGCATAGAATATTGTACTAGGGTCAACAGCTATGAACTTATCTAACTTAGTACCATTCTTTTTATTAAATACTTTTTCAAAATTAACTTGGTCGTATAAATAAGTATCTCTAACTATTTTCCTACAGAAAGTTTGAAAAGAATCTCTATCTACATCCTTATCTCTTCCTGTATTTAATATAAATTCTTCAATTCTTTTAATTTCTTCTTTTTCTTTTTTACCAGGTTCTGCTTCTAAATCACGCATACGTACTTCAAAACCTAATCCTCTTTCAGAATATCTAGAAGGTTGACAATACATAGCTACCTGATTTGCTCTAGTAAGTATAATTGCATTTAGTATAGGATTATTACCAAACTTTTTAAGAACATCATGTAAATTATGCTCATTCTTTGTATAACTTCTTTTATCTCTAAACTCTGGATTAGTATCCATTAAAGACAAAAAAGGTTCTGCATATGCCTGCTGATTACCATATAGAGATTTTGATATGCTCTTATTTAAATTAACATTATCTTGTTCTATTTTTTTTATATTAGCTTGTAAATCATTATCTATAGGTACCGCTCCATAACTATCGGTATAGTCTTTACCTAGTCTTAAACTCTTAAATAAATCTGCCAAGTTATTTGTCACCACCATTTCTAACCACTGATAATACAATTGTATTATTAAATGTTAATTCACTTATATTTTTAGGTAAATTAATTTTATATTCAAATGGTTCTTCTATATAATAAAACATTTTTTTACTTTCTGTTACTAAATCATAATCCTCTAATAATATGTTGTTGTCTTTGTCTAATAAAATAACTCTATTATCTTTTGTAGCTTCTAATATCATATACTTTTGTTTATCTATAGCAATAAATACAGCAACATGTCTTCCACCAATTTGTCTGTAATAATCAACTATTTCTATCCAATTATCTTGCATACCTTGTTGTTTAATAAATTCTTTAGCTTCATCCCATTTACTATCTTTTGAATATATCACTATTATCTTCTTCCTTTTTCGTTGCTTTTATATTTCTCTCTTTAACGTACTTTTCCATTTTATACCATACAAAACCAATAATAGTACCTATCGTTCCTGTTCCTACGATAACAAATGGATTATAAAAGCCATTATATTTTTCTGTATTTTCTATAGTATTTATAACGTCTATTTTAATAATATCAGATGTTTTTTGAAACATTGAAACTAAAAAATAAAATGATACTAATAGTATAACATAATTAATTAATTTTACAAAAAAGGATTTATTTTTTTTAGCACAAGAATATATAAGTATATATAATACACTCAAACTAAGGACAATAACTGATAGAGAAGTTATTAAATTAAAATCTATACTGAGCATATACCCACCTCAAATATGTTATTATACTATATATAATATAACATGCAAAAAAAGGGTAGTATATCTACCCTTTAAATTACTTATTATCTTCCATTAATTTCTCTTTTTCTTTTTTTAATTTTAACTCTTCTTCCTCTTTAATTCGTTGCTTTTCTTCGTAATTTTCTCTTAACATAAAGTTTAATCCTAATTGAACTTCATTTCCAGATAGTACATTACTCATATAAAAGTCTTCAATTACAATGTCACCTAAAGGAAGTGCTTTACCTTTTTTAACATCTTCTTTAATTTTCTCTGTATACTCATCTAAATTAAGACGTTTATTAAATGCAATCTCAAACATTTTATTATGATACTCACCTGTAAGCTCATCATTTAATCTTGTTTGGAATAATAACATATGTGAATCAAGTTTATTTGGTGGGTCTTGTCTAAACAAGTTTAAAGTCTCATACAGGGTAGCCATAAGTTTACAAGCTAAATCACTAAACTCCTGTAATGCTTTTTCTTTTTCTTCACCCCTAATAGGTGTAATAGATTCTTCTAATGTTAATGTATTTTTTTCCATAATAAATCTCCTTTTAATTTAATAAATCTTTTATATCTTTTTCTATTGATTTTAGTTCTCTTGCAATATTAATTTCATAAATTTTACTTTTTTCTCTTTTATAATAAAACCTAATATCAATTAAAATAAATAGTATAAGTAAAACAGTATAGACAATAAAATTAAACAAAAACATCATTATCACCTACAAAATTTTGAACTTCTTTTTTAGTCATTAAATATCTATCTTTAACTTTTTTAAAACCTAGATAATCTATATAATTAATAGCTTCTTTTAATTGTATATCATATATAGATATTGCCATTTCATTATCTATACCTAGTTTTATAAGTTCAAATATAGAACGTAATCCTACTCCGCTAGATTCTGGTGAACTAATATATGATTCTAATTTTATTTCTTTGTCATATAAATTATATTCTGCTATACCTATAACATCCTCACCGTTATTGAATACTTTATAAATAGAAGATGTTTCTTTTAAATGAGATGTATTTACACCTTTATTTTTAAGTATAGACAAAGATGTAGCTAATCTTTCTGGATTTACTTTTTCATTTATACCACCATTATCTTCAACTGAAGAACCTATAGCTGAGTTATTATTAGTTTCAGGTTGTTTATCTTGTTGCTCTTTATCTTTTGAATTTCCGTCTTCGTAAATAGTCATTTCTACTTCTTTGCCGTTTCTAATTACTTTACGTTTAACTTTATTCAAATTAGATAAATCTTTATCTCCGCCTTTGGTTATTTTTTCAGTATTTGATTTACAAAACAATACCATATCATAAAAGCTATTAAAACCATTTGGTTTGTATAAATGTTTATATTTTTTGTTTAATGTTTCTTCGTTATTAATAACTTCATCAAAACTAAAATATTTACCTGTAAGAAAGTATAGATTATTTTCATCCATACTTTCATTATCTTTTTTCATTATATCATAAATAAACTCATTTGTCAAATTAAATCACTACCTAATCTATATAATAGTTTGTATTACTATTTCCTGAATTATAATTAGTAGTAACAAAAGTAGAATTAAACGCTGTACCATTTCCTTGTTGTATTAACTGTTGTATTCGTGTTAATCCGATATTTGCATATACACTTGCCTGTGCCCAGTGGTCGTCACCTTTACGTTTAATTACTTGATACATTTCTTCTTTTTTCTCGTCTTCCTCATCCATAATTAAAACATTTTGCCAATGTTTTAAATATGTTCTAAGGTCATCATCTACTTCTTGATACATACGTATATTTTTTGTTTTTAGTCCTTGGATATAAATCTTATTTTGCATAAGCTTATCAACAGTTACCGTATTATCTTTTTCATTAAATTTAGGTCGTAACTGTCCTGTAGAACGTGGACTGGAATTGTAAGTACATCCAAAAACTTTATCTTCTCCAAAATGGTTTATAAGTTTTAGGACATTATTACCACTATCCCCATTATCTGCTATGATAATGTCTGGTTCATATTTAGAAATTTCCCATATAATTGTTTCTAAATCAGCTTCAACCATATTAGGTCTTGTATTTTTCTTAACAGAAAATAATCTTATTAAGTCTTTTTTACCATCAGGCAATACACCATGGACTGTAACCCAGTGGTGATTTCCCCAATCAATTCCTACAGAAATATAAGAATAATTACCTCTGTTAAACATTTGTTTTTTAGCAACAGGTGATTTATTTTCAAATACATCTTCTTCAAGAACACGCATTTTAACATCTTCATATGGCATCAATTACTACCGTTACTTTCGTAATACTTTAACATTCATTTAAGAATCGGTTTAGACTATATCATAACCCTTATTTTTGGTTAAGGGTTCCTTGCTTTACACTAATAACTTTTCATTTAAATAATCTTCAATATCTTTATATTTTCTTTTACTATAATCTACTTCAAGAAGTAAGTAACCGTTATATTCTGCATAACTTTTCTTTAGCTCATCTCTTAATTTTTGGTTTTTAAATGCCTTCTCTCCACCAAAAGATTTTACTGGTTGATAATGTTGTATTCCTTGATACTCTATTAATATATCATACTCAGGTAAATAAAAGTCATAAGATAGTGGCTTATTGTAGATTAAATCATCAAACTTTTTCTGTGTTTCATATTTAATATTATTATTAATTAAATATTCTTCTACAAACTTTTCTCCAATAGGCATTTTACATTTAGGACACATATCTCTCTCCATAAGATGAGAAGCTCTTATTTCCCATGTTAAACCACATTTATGTCTAACTAAAACTTTAGATTTAGAATTAGTATACTCTGATAACACTTCATAATCATTACCGTATTTTTTCTTAACTTCATCTAAAAACTGTTGATGAGTTCTTCTTTGTTTTAAGTTATGGTTTTTTATTCTACAATGAAAACATCTACTGTTCTTTGATAGAAACTCATTAGGTTTAACTTCCCATTCTTTTCCACATACATTATGAATTAATTTTACTTTATTAGTGGCTCCTGTATAATCACCAATTAAAGTATATTCATCACCTACTAAATCATGGAGTTCTTTTTTAAATTGTTTTGTAGTTTTAGATTTCCTACCTTTTCTTTTATCATTACAAGCAGGACATCTGTTACCATCTAAAAAAGATTTAGGCTTTATTAAGTATTCATGATTTCCACAAGTCTCAGAATTATGTCTCATAAGTATTTTTGTTTTATTATTTACATATTCTCCTAAAACTTCATATTCATTTGATACCTTATCATATACTCTTTTCTTAAATTCTTCTGTAGTTATCTTCCTTGTCATTTTTAACCCCCCTTCTTTATACATTTTTTTATTAAAAGTTATTAGTTTTTATCTAGTTCTCACTATATCCATTTATATAGTTACCTAGAAATTTAGTCGTTCGGCATTTACTATAATCTAATTATACCATACATTGTTATTCTGTCAATAATTAAATTATAGATTTAGCACAGGATTGCTTTATGCTTTTTCTAGCACTTAAGGTTTCCCTGTTTAACAAGGTTATTCGATATATATTACTATATAAAGGGGCTATGCCATTAACCCAACGAATAGTTATAAAATGCTTGCTTAGAATCTGTGTTCATTTCTTTTTCTACTAATTGGTCTGCTGAAATCCATACAGCGTTCATTTGAGATATATAATATCCTCTAATACCTGAATTATTTTTTGTTCGTTCAGGATAACGACATTCCCACACACCATTATACCATCTATCTAAAGGTTTACCACATTTTTGACATACATATTGGTATGTTCCATCTTGTACCGTTTTTGCTTGTTCATCAATACCTTCAGGATTAACCAATAATAAATTACCGCTTTGTTCTAAATTATTCTCATCATAGGGAGCATATTTCATCTCGTTATGGTAATCACAATGTTGGCAAACATGTGCATAGTACCATTGGTCTGATTGTTGATATAATTTATGAATACCTACACCTGGAGCTGAAGGTGTTGAGAATCTTCTAACAATGTGTAATGGTGAACTTGACATAGATTCAAGTGCTGATGATTCAGCAAGTGAGTTAACACGTTCATATTCATCCATAGCTAAAAAGTCAATATCCACACCCTCAACTGAACCTGGTTTACTACTCGTTCTAAAGAATAGACTAGAGTTTCTTATTTGTTTATACCCTAAAGAATCTTTATCCCAATTTACTATATCTTTAAAATATGATTTTTCTAAAACAGGATTAAGCCTTGACTGAACAAATTTCTTAAGTTGCTCTTGTGTCGATTCTACCGCTATTTTCATAGTATTTAAAACGGACTAGACTATATCTTAACTCAACATTTAGGTGTTAAGTTCTCTGCTTTACTTCTAAAACTAACTTTAATATATCTTTCTCTATACTCATTTCATTTTGTGTATAAGGTATTCTAATAAGTCTGATATTGTTATCTTGTGCATACTTATTTTTTATGCCATCCCTTATTTGTATTTCTCTTAGATAATCTTCTCCTCCAAAAAAATCCACTACTTTAGTATGTTGTAATCCATCAAATTCAATAAGAGTATTTATAGAAGGAATATAAAAATCAAAAGGTAATTCTCTTTTATATCTACATTCTTTAAATCTTTTTTCTCTTTCAAATTCTACATTGTGTTTATTAAGTAAATCTTGTATTAACAACTCTCCTTTTGATGATTTACAATAAGGACACCCTGATAAGCGTATCACTTGATTAGGTTCAGATTTAAACGTATTTGAACATTCTGTACATCTAAAAGTAGTTTTTGTATGTGTATTTACATACTCTCCTTCTAATAAGATACGAGTTCCATGCTTATCTTTTAAATCTTTAAGTAACTTATTAATATCTTTTTTCTGTTTATCATGATTATACTCATTTACACATTTAGGACATAAAAACTTTTTATGTTGTCTTAATGCATTTGTAGGACTTACTAAAAAAGTATGGTTATGTTTTAAACATCTATGTTTAATTTTTACATCATGGGTTTTATAAATACCTTCTATTACTATATTTCCTTTATATTTGTTTTCTAATTCTTTACTATATTTTTCATAACTCTTAACCCTTTTTAGTTCTCTACAATGTTTACATCTGTTACCGTTCATAAAATTGTTTGCTTTTACTTCCCATTCTTTACCACACTTATTATGTCTAAGTAAAACTTTATTTTTACTTAAAGTATACGTACCTATGACAGTATACTCATCTCCTACTAAATTATAAACATCTTTAACAAATTCTTCATGCGTTTTTTTCTTAGTCATTATATACTACCCTCCTTATACCTTATAATTTAATCTAGTTTTATTAAAGTTAGTTAGTTTTCTTATCTAGTTCTCACCTACACCTTTTTGTAAGTTACCTAGAAATTTAGTCGTTAGGCATTTACCTTAATTTAATTATATCATACATTATTATTTTGTCAATAATTAAATTAAAGATTTAGCACGGTATCGGCTCTATCCGTTAGGACTTAGCTTCTCTTACCAGGTTATTCATTATTCCCCTGTGACCGTTTAACAGAGTTTTAATTCCCCAAAGATTTAGGGAATGTGTAAAGACATTTTACATTTTTAAAACTATACATATCTGCAAAATGTACCATTTCCATTACAGACATTTCACTTAATCCTAGCTGACGTGACTTAATTACTGCTTTATTAGGATGAGTATCATTTCAATTACTACCGTTACTTTCGTAATACTTTAACATTCATTTAAGAATCGGTTTAGACTATATCACAACCCTTATTTTTGGTTAAGGGTTCTCTGCTTTACGGAATATTATTCCTCTTATCTATTAAAATAGAAATTTAGTCGTTAGGCTTTTACTATAATCAAATTATATCATATATTATTATTTTGTCAATAATTAAATTATAGATTTAGCACGGTTGGTTCCCACTGTCTGTGTATAGTCAGATTTAGGGTTTCTTACCAGTATATTGGTTTTCTATACATTATTTTACTATGCCCGTTTAACAGAGTTATTCAATACATATTACTACATAAGGTCGCAAATAATTATACGATTTTAACTTGCCAAGGTCTATGTGCTTGTGCTTTACTTCTATCTCTATTAGGTATACTGAATGTAATAGGATGTCCTCTTAGTGTATGATACTTTAACATATACGTACTCGGATTAAGCATATTCAATATATGGTCTAACTGTTCTCTAGTAACATTTTTTGTTTTAAAAGTTTCCTGTGTCATTTTTATTAATTCTTTACCATCCATAAATATCCTCCTAAAATGTTTCTGAGTTTTCTTGGTTCATTACTTGCTCTTTTTCTGAAATCATATTAGCTATATCGTCTGCTGATAACTCAGATAATTTTTGTAAATCTAGTTGATTACTTTCTTCACTATCACTATCTTGGTCTATAACATTTTCAAAGAGTTCTTGCTGTTTAACTGATATTTCAGGTATTGCTCCTCCACCTTCTGTAGTAGCTCCTGATAGTTCTTGCATTTGTGAGAATATAACAAAAAGCTTATACAAATCATTAGGGTCTTTAACCTCTATTTGATTAGACTCTACTTTATTATTAAAGTCTATCATTAATTTTTGTATGCTAGACATAAAACCGTCTGCTATCATTTTTCTAGCGTCTTCTTGTTCTGATTTTTTCTTATTTACATTTGTTCTTATATCTTTAACTCCCATAATATCACACCAATCCTAAATTTTTATAACACGTGTTAATGTCTTGACAAATATCTATATACAGAAGATTGGAGTATCTTATGTGATAGTGATTCTTTTTTGCAAATACTTGACCGTTACTATACTTCATTCCAGACAAAGGTTCTCCACAAATACCACATACTCTAGTAGGACTAGATATTCTCTTATCACCTTTTCTAATAAGTGTTTTTTTAGGTGCGTCTTTAAAAATACTTCGTCTCTTCTCTTTAATATCTATCTTCTTCACGTTTTAATCTTTCCTTTACTTTAGCTCTTACTTTTACTTCTTCATAAGATACACCTAATTGCTCTTCTATTACTTCTTTCATTATCTCTACTTCTTCTCTAGTAACATTTGTTTCTTTTAAAATGTATTCTGGTAGAGGGTCTTCTTTCTTTAAGTATATCTTATCTATAAAGTTTGAGCTAGTATATGATAATGCTATACCTGTTATAGCATATATAAGTACTGCTTGAGGTCTTAAACTAAATAATATTGAAAGTACATTTGCTATAGATAGTAGTAAAATCAACAAATCTAATACTATTAAAAACTTAAATATAAAATATTTCATGTTATTAGTCAAAATATTTGTCACTTCCTAATGTTAAAAAATGTAATACATATACTAATCTAACAAAAAGGTCTTACTATGTTATATTATTGTTGTAATAAAAAATATAACTAATAGGGGTTGCTATATAATGTCAATATTATTATTAATAGTATCACTACCCCTTGTCTTTTTTTATTTTACATCAATATCAAGATTAAACTATAGGATAGCTAAAGATATAGTATATAAAAATAATATAAATTTACTAAAAAATATTATTTTTATTTTTTTTATATACTTACTATCTATATGTAATCTATATTTTATATTTACACATAAATTATTACCTATTGTATGTATGAATTTAGTTATTTTATTATCTGTTGTTATTGTCTTCTTAACCCAGGATTAAATAAAAAATTAAGGAGGGTTGTTTTGAAGTGACAAAATACAAAGATATTTTAAAAGTAGAATTTGTGGATGCGTTAGCTCACTTTGATACTAATAGAGAGTACTTCCATATTTATCGAATCACTAGGTTACTATCTAATGGCTCTATTATTTCATTCGATTATTATTACCTTCCTTCCGATGACCCTAATATAGTTAATATAGAGATAGATTTAAAAGAGTTCGGTAAATTAAGATTTGCTATTGATGTTAAAACTTCTTATGGTAAAATAGTATCTGAAAAGCATAATAAAGTCATCCAGAATTTTATAGAAAATTATGATGTTCACTCTGTAGCCCCGTTGAAAGTTTAGGTGAAAGAAATTGGAAAACGACATTGATACACTATTAAATCAAATAGATAAAATAAGAAATCAAATACAAGAAAAAGGCTACATTGATAAAGATACTTATTCAAACCTAGAAAAAGAAGTTTCAGAATTACGTAGTATGATTCTTAACCTAGATAAAGATTTAGCTGTTACTAGTGAGAAGCAATCAACAATCTATATACAATTAGAAAGATTAGATGAAAAAATAAAAGAATTATCTGAAAGTACAAAGGTAAAAGACGATAAGAAACGTGATACTACAGAAAAAGTATTACTTTTGATACTAGGTGCAATATTATCGTTTATATTCAATAAATTTAGTTAGGAGAGTTTTTATGGTAAAATCAATTGAATTAACAATGAATAGTGGTAAAACATTCTTTTTAATAAGTACTGAAGATGAAAAATACACTCATTCTTCTGTGAACGCAATGTTAAGAGGAAATAGTAATCCTTCTGTAAAAGTCCATACTAGTAATGATATTAATTCTGATGTGGTTTATATTAACCCTTTCTTTATTGAATCATTTAAGATGAATTATTAAAGGCTAACTTATGTTAGTCTTTTTTTATATATCTATTATACCATAAACATCTTGAATATTAAAATTAAACTATCTCAATTTCCAACACTACTAAATATTAATTATTTATTGTTAATATATTGATTATTAATAATTAATATATATAAATATATATATTAGAGTAATCCTTATTTTCCAAATATACAAATTACCTAAATATTCAGAATTCTTTTTCCTTATATATAAATATTGTTAATATATTTGTTATTAATAATTAGTATTAGTATATATAAATAATAGTTATTAGAACTGGTCTTATTTGCCAAATAGTTAAAAAAACCTCTAAAACACTTGATATTAAAGGATTTTAATCAAAAATTTAAAAAAGTTTATAAAAAGTGTTGACATTTATCAAAAATAAGATTATAATAAACTTAACAATAAAAAATTAAGAAAAGGATTGATATAAATGGAATTAATCAAAAAATTTAATTATGAAGATAATAAAGTAAGAGTTGTTGAAAAGAATGGAGAAATTTACTTTGTTGGTAAAGATATAGCAAATATCTTAGGGTATACAAATTCAAGAAAAGCATTATTAGACCATGTCGATGAAGAAGATAAGCTGGTGTCACGAATCGTTACGGCAGGTCAAAATAGAAATATGATAATTATTAATGAATCAGGATTATATAGTTTAATATTTTCTTCAAAATTAGATAAAGCTAAAGAATTTAAACGATGGGTAACTAAAGAAGTATTACCTGATATTAGAAAATATGGAATGTATATTGATGATTCTTTTATCAAAACAATTATAGATAATCCTCAAAGTGCAAGAGAAGAAATGCTTAAGTATTTTAATGAATCTCAAAGATTACAAAAAGTAGTAAAAGACTTAGAACAAGAAAATGATATGTTAAGAGAACTAGAAAACGAAGTAGGTGTTTTAGAGAGTAAAGTAGAATTACTTTCAAATAAACCAAATAACTCAGATTGGAAAAAAGAAGCAAATAAAAGAGTTAGACAATTAACACCAAAATTAACAAGTATTATATATCCTAATTTTGGTAAAGCATGGAATGAAGTATACAGAGAAATGTTATATTCAGAAAACATTAATATTAAATCTAAACATACAAGAAGATTAAAAAGAATGGAAAACAATAATGTATCTCAAAGTGAGATTAATAACACAACAATTTTGGATACAATTGGAACTGATGTAGAATATATTGACAAAATGTTCAATGCAATATCTAACTTAGAACAGAGAAATATTAACTCAGAAAATAATTTTAATGAAAAACCTTTTTATGATTCAGGTAATTTTAGTGGTTTACTTATTTAATTTAAAAAAAGTATTGACATTAACAATTAAACATGTTATGATAAATATATCAAAAATTAAGAAAAGGATTTGATTAAGTATGAGAAAACAAGTAATGGTATATTCAAAACTAAATTGTAAAGAATGTGGGAACCACTTTATGGTTCCTAGAAAAAGAGCAAAAAGAAGAGAAGAAGGTCATATCAAAGACTTATATTGTGTAAAATGTAAAAAAACAACAAAACATATTGAGGATAACAGAAGTGAAACAGAAAAATTCTGGGATGAATTCCATTCAAATAGAAAATATCAAAAAAATTAATAAAAAATTTAAAAAAGTTTTAAAATAAACTTGACACAGGGTTATTTTTATGTTATGATATATGTATCAAATAAAACAAATCCCTTACACAACTGTTTTTTCATTACGTTGTTTTCCAGTTCAAACAATAACAGCGTTTGCCTATAACTAATGATTAGACTATAAACAAATCAAGAGGAAATTAGTCTATTCCTCTAATATAATTTTAATACAACTAAACATCTGAACATAGTGACTGAATAAGTGAGTGATGTCACTAAGGTGTAAGAATGTCTTAGGAAGCCTACTAAAGTGTGAGAACCTTTAGAGGTATCCTCAGAGGGATATTTATTCCGAAAGGATTGCTTAGCACTTGGATATAAGGATTATACGGTAGAGAGACTATCAGTGATGAATCACTAGTCAAGGTCTTAGCGGAATCTTGACTAGTTACGCTACTAAAATCATTTACGTGGTTGGAGCCTAGAAATAGGTTTGATAATGATTGTCTTTCGTACAAGTAGCACAAACCCACGATAAAGCTAAAGAAAACAAAAAATATATGTTATTTTAATTCTTCACATCGTGTGAAAGTTGGTAAGTAACTGTCCTTACCCCTATACTGTGGAAACACTCATAAAAGTGGACTATGGCTAGCTACCATATAGAACTTTCTATGACTAGGTTACCTAATAATAATTCTTGTATTTCAGGTTCCCCGTGAAAAGGGATATGTTTGGATGTTTAGTTGTATTATACAACTAACTTCTCTTTCATTTTAATATTCATATCAATGGTTTTTGACTCCTTTACCATTGATAGAGAGAAACCCCTTATAAGAACATATTCATTTGTACAAACAAACACCTCCTTATAAAAAACAAAAAAACTTATAAGGGGTTTTTACATACACATAACCCTAATAACCTGAATATAATTTGCTTGATATTTATATTCAAAAAAAATAAGGTAAGTACTTTTTAAAGGTTTTTGTCTCACCTATACATAAATGAAAAAAGGAATTGTTATTGTGGCAAAGAAAAAAACATTAGCTCAAAAAACATATGAAGATACAGTAAAAGCTAGAAGATGGTTTGCAGGTACTCGAAATGAATTTAATACAGCAAGAGCAAAAAAGAAAAATACTGAATCTTTTTTAAAACAATCAAAAGAAGATATTAAAACAGCTAGTGAAAAAGGTAGATTTAGTTGTATATTGTATTATAAAGTATTTAAGTTTAAAGAACCTGTAGAAGGGTATAATAAACAAGAAATATTATCAGCACTTAAAGAGTTGGATAAAGAAGGATTTAAAACAACATATGAGGATACTCAAGATGGTGTATTAGTGAGTGCTAGATGGGATAACGAATAAACAAAAAGGAGTTTTTAATATCGCTACTCAAAAACAACTTTACTTTGTAAATGGACTAATAGGTAAAGCTATTGTTAATGACAAAGTATTAAATAAAAGAGATTTATGGAATCAGTTAGACTTATTAAATGATACTAAATTAGAAGACTTAGATAATAAACAAATGTCAAATGTTATTAGTAAATTAAATGAAATTAATAATGATATAGAATAACCACCTATTTATGTAGGTGGTTTTCTTATATTAAAATAATTAACGCTTTTTTTGTTATATTAGTTAGTACAAAAATATAATAGAAAGGGCGTTTTTTAATGTCTAATAAAGATATGAAAAAACCTACTGTTGTAGGTGGTGTAAACTTATCCACACGTGTACGCAGTAAGACTTTTTGGGTATCACTTGTAGGTATACTAGTTGGTGTAGTTACTCAAGTAGGTACACTTTTTGGTCTTGATTTAGAAGACCAAGTAGGACAATACTCTGAATTAGCTACAGGTATTATTACAGCTTTAGGTATTTTAGGTGTTTTACAAGACCCTAATACTAAAGGAATTAAAGATAGTGGTATTGCACAAACATACACTTCTCGTAGAGATAGTAAAGACCCTGAACAAGCAATAGATTGGCAAAATAATACAGAATTTGATTTAGGTGTAAAGAAACCTCAAGAGTTTGATACTTCTGAATCTTTCTCTGATGATAGTGATGAAGAAGAAGTAGATTTAGAAGAAGAAGTAGCTAAAGATGATTCTGTACAAGAAGACACAAATAAACCCCTTGGAGCTGGAAAAGGAGAGTCTGTAGACTCTATGAAAAACACACCTCTAAATGTAGGTAGTCAATCAGCTAAATCAAAAGGCGGTGAAAAATAATAATGAAAACTAAAAAACAAGCTTTAAAATGGATTTTAAATACTATAGGTCAAGGTATAGATTGGGATAAAATGTATGGGTTTCAATGTATGGATTTAGTTGTTGCTTATTTATATTACGTTACTGATGGGAAAATAGCAATGTGGGGAAATGCTATTGATGCTCCTAAAAATAATTTTAAAGGTACTGCTAAAGTAATTAAAAATTACCCTGCTTTTAGACCTGAAGCAGGAGATATAGTAGTTTGGTCTTATGGTAATTTTAGTACTTACGGACATATTGCTGTAGTTATAGATGGAGACCCTTACGGTGACTTGCAGTATATCACAGTAGCTGAGCAAAATTGGAATGGTTTAGGACTATACAAACAAGAAGTTACTACAAAACGTATTCATAATTACGATGGTGTATCTCATTTCATAAGACCTAAGTTCAAAAAAACAGTTAAAAAAGAAGATAACACTCTTACAAAAGAAAAAAACAACAAAAAAACAAAAGGAAAAAAATTAAAAGTATCAACACAAAGAATAAACTACACTATGGATAAAAGAGGTTATAAACCTAAATTTGTTGTAATACACAATGATGCTGGTAGTTCTTCTGCACAACAGTATGAACAAGGATTAAAAAATGCAGGATACAGTAGATATGCTCAAGGAGTAGCACATGCATACGCTTCTGATGGTTATGTGTGGGAAGCAATATCAGAAGATAGAATAGCTTGGCATACGGGTAAATAGTTGCCCTGTTATATAGTAATGTATAATTAAAATTCTTTTAATTGACTGGGAGGCTAAGGCTATCAAGCTATGCTAATCAGCATCCAAGAATATTGTTTAAAAAAACTACTTGACAACATAATAACTTTTGGAAACAATATTAAGGTTCAACGACTATCCTTATAGACGAGTGCCAATAAAAAATAAATCGTCAACAGGAGTAGGGCTCAAGTTAATGGAGTAGGTGAGAATCCTTTAAATCGAAATGGAGAACCCCTAAAATAATTAGGGTGAAGATATAGTCTAGACTTATAGGAAACTATGAGAAGTTCATAAGAGAACTGGTAGAGTGTTACGAACTCTATTGAATATATCGGATGGAACAAATCCAGGAACAGGTAACTTTGAAGGATATGGAATTGAAGTTTGTCAATCTTTAGGAGATAGAAATACTTTCTTAAAAAATGAGCAAACTGTATTCCAATTTATTGCAGAAAAATTGCAAAAATGGAACTTACCTGCAAATAGAAATACCATCAGACTTCATAATGAATTTATACAAACAGAATGTCCCCATGCTTCAGCATATTATCATGCAGGTATGAATACTAAAGTAGATGCTTATACAAAAGAAAGACAATTAAAAATAAAAGATTATTTCATAAAACAAATTAGAGCATACATGAAAGGAAGTACACCTAAATCTACAGTAGTAAAATCTAGTAAAAGTAGTGGTTCTTTACCTAAGAAACAAGGTAAAAAACAAAAATTTAAATCAAATATTGGTAAAACATTCGACTTTAATGGATTAAATACCAATACTTGGGGTACTAAATGGTATTATGAAAATAATACATTTACATGTAATGCTCGACAAGGTATCATAACAAGAGTAGGTAGTCCGTTTACAAACGCACCTCAAGCAGGTGTTTTATTCTACGGACAAACTGTAACATATAATCAAGTAGCTGTTAATCCAAAAGAGCCATTTGTATGGATTTCATGGATTACAAATAATGGTACTGAAGTATGGATGCCTATTGAAGTCTTAGACAGTAATAATAAAATTATTGAGCAGTGGGGTACTTTTGGTTGGTAAAAATAATATTTATTTTTAGACTAGGATTAAATTCCTAGTCTTTTTTTATTGATTTATTTAAAACATTATGATAAAGTAATTATATAGACAAGAAAAGTTAAATATTTAGTTGACTTTTAAGTTTATATGTGTTATAATGTAATTAATAAATAAAAAAGGAGTGTAAAAATATGAATAGACTTAAACACTGGTTTAATAAAAGTGTTCTTAAAAAAGAAAAAGATAAGTATAAAGTATATTTTATTCATAAGAAGTTTGATAGTAGAGTACCTGTAGTTATAGATGTTGAAGCTACAAGTAAAGTAGACGCAAAAAAGAAGACTTTAAAATTTATTAAAAAGTATGCTTCAGATTCTGGAAATTATAAATTTTTGAAAGTAGAATATAAATAGGTGATGTTTATGGAAAAAGAGAATAAACCATTAGTATTAAAAAAAGTAAGAGAAGAAAAAGGATACACATTAAGAGAATTAGCTTCAGAATTAGGTGTTAATTATTCTGTAATATCATACTGGGAATATGGAAAGAAAAAACCTAGAACAAATAACCAATTAAAATTAGAAAAAACATTAGGTGTTCCTTTCGAAGAATTATCAAAGGAGTGGGAAGAGCAAGATGAGTAAATTATCGAAATCAATATTAACAAACAAAAAAATAGAAGATTTAATAGATATGGTAGATTCTTTTGAATTACAACAAGTAAGAAAAGTAATCGGTGATGATAATTTTTCTAATATTATTACAATTGTAAATTCTTTAGATAATGATTACTCAAAAGTATTACTTGTCGGTGTATTAGATAAATTATTACATTCTACACCTTTAGTAGAGTATGATGACGTGTATACTACGTTACGTAAATACGATGAAGCAGAGCTAAAAGAAGAGACAGCTAATTTAATAGTTCAAAATACATTATATGATAATTGTACTATTATACCTGAAAAAGAATTACCTAATATAGGTGATTTAGAATCAGTGCAGAATTTAATTAAAGTTATTAATGTACTATCAATTATAGAAACTCCTAGTACAAAAGATTTATTTTCTGTAAGTGAAGAATTTTTAAGTATAAAAGAATTAATGAATAACTATGACTTAAATGTAGAAGGTATTATAGATAAATTATATAATTTAGATAAAAATATTGAAGATAAAGATAGTTTACCTAAAGATTTAGAAGAATTAATAAAGTATGTAATTGAATATTAAAATATAGGTGGTTATGTGTATTATGAAAAATTTATTTAAAGTGTTTTTAGATAATTATGAAGTATTTGTGGTTGCTAATAATGATAAAGAAGCAGAAAACCATTGTTTTAAATTTTTAGATTTTAATAAAATTAGTATAAGTAAAGTAAAGCAAGTTAAAAGTGATGATATTTATCCTTATTTTGTTAGGGGTAAAAGTTATGCAAGCTAAATTATACACAGACGGTAGTTCTAACTATAAATTAGGTAAAGTTGGAACAGGTGCAGTAATTGTAGATAATAGTAATAACATTTTATCAGAAATAAGTAAGGAAGTTGACAAACCAGAACTCTTAAAGTATAATAATGTTGCAGGTGAAATACTAGCTTGTTGTTACGGTATAGAAAAGTGTATAGAACTAGGTGTCAAACAAGTAGAAATACATGTAGATTATATCGGATTAATTAAGTGGTATGATGGAACATGGCGTACAAAAAATAATTTTACTAAATTATACGTTAATATGTTAAGAGAATATGGTAAATTTATTGATTTTAATTTTATTAAAGTTAAAGCACACTCAAACGATAAGTGGAATGAGTACGCTGATAAACTTGCAAAAAAATCTATAAAATAAAAGGAGAAAAAGTTATGAGAAAAATTAATCCAGTTGTTAAATTTGAAAAATTAATAAGAACGAGTGATGTAGAAAAGGTTAGTAATTACATTCAAAATAATAATTTACCATTAAATGTAGAAGATAATAATGATATTAATGCTATTAATAGATATTTAGTTAGTGATGATGGTAAGTTTATTGCTAAATACAATAAAGATAAAAACGCAGTAGGTTTTTATAAAGAAGTAGGAGATACTGTTAAACATTTAACACATGTTACAAGAGAAGAGCTAGGTAATACTACTTTCACTATTAAAGAAAAAGAATATATTAATTTAGTAACAGAAGTATTACCTCAAGGAGATATTTTATTAAAAACAAGTTATGAAATAGTAACTATTGATAACGATTCTGTATTAGGTTTTATTTCAGATGTAATGTATGATGTAGATGATGTTGAAGAGATTATTTACACAGGATTGTCTAGAGGTAGAACTGAAAATGTTATTTTAGATTTTCAATTAGATAAATATTTAAGTAACTAAAAAAATAATTTTTAAGGTGGAACTTCGATGTCAAAAGAATTAGAATATAAATTAAGAGAGTATCCTAATGTTAGATATAATATGTTAGAACATACAGTATTTAATGAATTTTTAAATAAAGCTACACAAGAACAATTACAGTTTTGTGAGGACTTCTTTAATGATGAAGTAGAGATTTTATTTAACGAAAGTCCAGCGGGAACAGGTAAAACTATGTGTAGTGTTGCATGTGCTTATGCAGATTGGTTAAATAAAGGAAAGAAATTAGTATTTATTATTGCTCCAGTTTCAGAAGATTTAGGTAGTAGACCAGGAAATCAAACAGAAAAAGAAATGGCATATTTTATGGGATTACACGATGCTATTACAGAACTAAATATGGTACCAGAACAAGTTATAACAGAAATGTTACTCATGGATGAAAACCATAAAGAAAACGACTTAGTAGAATGTTGGGTATCTCAAATCTCTCATTTATTCTTACGTGGTGGTAATTTGAAAAATGTAACAGTAGTTATAAATGAAGCTCAAAACTTTAAACGTTCTGAATTAAAAAAAGTATTGACAAGACTACATTCTAATTCTAAATGTATTGTTGAAGGTAACTATAGACAAATTGATTTAAGACAAAATAATAAATCTGGATTTGAACCTTATGTAGATTACTTTAAATCAGAGAATTATCAAGGTGCAGTATATCATCACTTTACAACTAATTTTAGAAGTAAAATAGCACAGTTTGCAGACAATTTTAATTGGAAATAAAAAATATTAAAAAAAGTATATTGACATTTATATCTCCCTGTTATACAATATATCATACAGGGAGGCTTTTTATGAATAAACTAACAAAGGAAGAAGTCAAACAAATATATACAAGCACTAAGACACAAGATGACAAATATAAAAAGAGTAGAAAGATTAAAAGAATATAAAGGAGAGTAAACTTATGAGTGAAAAATATTTAACAGGAACATCTTTATCAGGAACATCAACTACAAGAGATAGGGTAGAGAATGATTATTATGCTACTCCACCAGAGAGCACTTTAAAATTATTAGAAGTAGAGGAATTTAAGGGGAATGTATTAGAACCCTGTTGTGGAGAAGGACATATATCAGAAGTATTAAAGAAAAAAGGGTTTGAAGTACACTCCAATGATTTAATAAACAGAGGTTATGGGGAAGATAACAAAGACTTTTTAAAAGAAGGTTTTAGAACTTATGACAATATTATTACAAATCCACCTTATAAGTATGCTAAGGAATTTATTGAAAAGGCATTAAAAATAACAACAGGAAAAGTAGCTATGTTTTGTAAGATTCAATTATTAGAAGGTGTATCTAGATATGATATGTTTCAAAATTCTCCTTTAAAAACAGTCTATGTATTTACTAAAAGACAGAACCCTTGGCGTAATGGTAGTCCAGTAGATGAGAATGGTAAAAAATGGGCTAGTACAATGTGCTTTGCATGGTTTGTTTTTGAACATGGTTATGATGGAAAACCAACGATAGAATGGTTATTATAAAAAAAGTATTGACATTGATATAAAAATGATGTAAAATAAAGATATAATAAAAATAAAGGAGATTTAAACTATGATTAATTTATTACAAGGAGATTGTATAAAACTTATTGAAAAATTAGAGGACAACAGTGTTAATGCTATTATTACAGACCCACCGTATAACATTGCAAAAAAGAATAATTTTACTACTATGGGTAGAGCAGGTATTGATTTTGGAGATTGGGATAAAGAATTTGATGAAATTGCATGGATTGAAAAAGCAATTCCTAAAATAAAAAAAGGTGGTAATATTGTAGTATTCTGTGATATGAGACAATTTACACCTATTATAGAAAAAATGGAAAGTTTAGGTTGTGAATTTAAAGATGTTATCCGTATGGTTAAGTCAAATCCTATGCCTAGAAATAGGGATAGACGTTTTATTTTTGATACAGAATTTGCATTATATTTTATTAAAAAAGGCGCTAAATGGACTTTTAATAGATTAGATGAGAAATATGAAAGACCTTTAATTGAGACAACTGTTACACCTAAATCGCAAAAGGTCGATAAAGGACACCCAACACAGAAACCTCTATATGCTATGGAATGGTTATTAGAGAGACTTACAAATGAAGGCGATACTATTCTTGACCCGTTTATGGGTAGTGGTACTACTGGAGTAGCTTGCCAAAAATTAAATCGTGATTTTATTGGTTGTGAATTATCCGATGAATATTTTAAAATGGCACAAAAGAGATTACAATATGGACTTAAATAGGAGGATAATTTAAATGGAATTAAATAAAATTTATAATGAAGATTGTTTAGAGGGTATGAATAAAATACCTGATAAATCAGTAGATATGATACTTTGTGATTTACCCTATGAAGTTACTGCTTTAAAATGGGATAAGATTATACCTTTAGATAAATTATGGGAACAATATGAAAGAATTATTAAAGATAATGGTGCTATTGTTTTAACAGCTACTCAACCCTTTACAAGTAAACTTGTAATGAGTAATTCTAAATTATTTAAACATGAATGGATTTGGGAAAAACAAAAAGCAAACAACTTCATGGGTGCTAAGTATCAACCATTAAAATATCATGAGAATATATTGGTTTTTGGTAAGGGTAAAGTAAATTATTATCCTCAGAAATATAAAGTGTTAGAAGTAGAAGAAATAATTGAAATGAATAAAAAAGAATTAACAAACTTAATGAAAACTAGAGATTATGATAGATTTGGAAAAGTAGACAGACGTAAGACAATTAATAACTCTAAAAGTAATAAAGATTATTTAGGAACAAAAGTAACTAGAAATAGAACAAAAGATACAGGTTATAGAAATCCTAAAAGTGTTTTGAAAATTAATAAAGAGATTAATGGTTTATTACACCCTACACAAAAACCAGTAGCTTTATTTGAATACTTAATTAAAACATACTCTAACGAGGGAGATACTGTTTTAGATAACTGTATGGGAAGTGGTACTACTGCTATTGCTTGTTTAAATACTAATAGAAATTATATAGGATTTGAATTAGATGAAGAATATTATAATAAATCTTTAGATAGAATAGAAGAACACAAAGGAGAATAAAATTATGAAAAAACTATCATACAGTTTTCAAAAAGGTAATTTTTGGAGTAAGTTGTTATGGATTGTTGGATTAACATTATCTCTAATTGTTGGTTGGTGCGTAATTGAGAGTATAGGTTTCTTCTTACAGACAACTGTAGGTACAATAGGATTGTTGTGTATTAGTCCTATTGTAGCTTTAGGTATTATTGCTTTCAGTATTGTAAAATATCCTAGAGTACGTGACCGAGATAGCTACTCTGACTATGTTAAAAAATACTTATAAAGGAGGCATACGATGGAATTACAAGAAGTAACTTTATTAACTCCTTTAGATAATTTTGTAGTGTATAAAAACGGAAGAAGGAGAGTTTATGTAAATTGTTTATGTATATGTGGTAATAAAATATGTGTCAGAGAAGATTCTTTTAAAACAAAAACAATAAAGTCTTGTGGTTGCTATAAAAAATATATTTATAATAAAGTGAAAAACCAACCTTTTCCTATAAATATAAAACGTATAAAAAATAATATTTACTATCCTATATATGGTTTTATAGGTTATTATATATCTATGAATGGTAAAATATATAGTGAATTTACAGACAGATTTATAAAAAGAAGAAAAAACAAGAAAAATTATGTTATAGTTTCTATAATGGAAAGTGATAAAACAAAGTCTGAGCCTGTATTGTTGCATAGGTTATTAGCAAAGACGTTTATACTTAATAAAGATAATAAAGAAACAGTAAATCATAAAGATTTTAACACGTTAAACTACTCTCTATCTAACTTAGAGTGGGCAACACAACAGGAAAATAACAGTCATAGGAATAACGCAAATTATAGTGGAGAAAGAAATAATAAATCCTTTAAATTAAAACCAGAAGATGTTAAAGAAATTTACGAATCCACCCTACCATATGAGGAGTTAGAATCATATTACGGTGTTAAAAAACAAATGTTATACAAAATAAAAAATGGCAAGTGTTGGTATGAAGTAACAAAAGATTTAAAAAAAGGAAATTCAGATAAAAACTACTTAGACAATGAAACAATTAAAAGAATTTATAAAGAAGAAGGAAAAATAAAAGATATTGCTAAAAAATACAACGTATCAAGAGAAACTGTATCAAAAATTAAGCAACGTAAAATACATTCCAATGTTACAAAAGACTTAGTAAAAGGAGAATCTACTCACAATCATTTCACTAAAGAATTAGTTAAGAGTATATATCTGTGTGAAGGAACGCAAAAGTATATTGCAAATAAATTTAATATCAGTCAGTCAGCTGTATCAAATATAAAAAGTGGAAAAACATATAGTAATATTACAAAATATATTAAGAAATGAGTATTCAGAGTATACAAGAAAATATTTATAAAGGAGAATAAATTATGGTAAATGAAATTAAAGACAAGAAAGTATATTTAGGAGGGCATCTACTTAACCAAGCAATGGTAGAATATAGACAAAAACAACATGATGAAGTGGAAGGTATTATAGGTATAACACCTTATTCTCCTATTAATGATAAATCAATTAATGATAAGGAAAATGCTGTACAAGAAGGTCTTGCAGAAAGGATTCTTAACAATGATTTTAGAGCTATGCAAGAATCTGATATTTTTGTATTTGATGTATTAAATGAAGGTATTGGTACCATTGCTGAATTAAGTATTGTTCTAGGTATGAAACATCAAGCAGATAGAACCTTAGCATTAATTGAATCTCAATTACACTATGACCACCCAGAATATTATAATGTACATCAAATTGCATCTGAATCTAAAAAAATATTAGAGAAACCTGTTCTAATTTACTGTTCAGATATTCGTCAAGGACATGGTAAACCATATAGTGACCCAGACAGAGCTGAATTTAGTACGAACCAATTCGTTTATGGCATGATTTTATCATTAACCAATGGCAAAGGATTTATGTCTTGGGAAGAGGTTAAAGAAGAATTAGAATATTTAGGAGGAAATTAATATGGATAATGTATCTAATAATGTAATTGAAAAAGTATCCAATGCATTAGGGTATAGTTGGAGTACTTTAGTACATCAGCAAATATGGAATGGTATTCTATTTTTACTAGTGGGCTTAGTTGTAGCTTTTGTAATTTATTTACTATGGTATAAATTTAATTTGAAATTAACAACTTCAAATGTAATTATAACATACTTACTGTTAGGGGTATTATGTGTATCTTTATCTATATATGGTTTAGCTCATATTGTAAATCCTAGTTACTTTGCACTACAAGAAGCTAAAACCATAATTGCAAAATAAGTCAAAAGAGTAATCATTTTGATTACTCTTTTATTATATTAAGAAATAAAAAAGAATAGAGGAGACGTTATGATAGCTCAAATAATATACAAGGATATACCTATATTACTTGCTATGCTATATGGTATTTTAGTAATTATAGGATATATACCAGCTTTAATATCGTTAGTAAAAGATAAAAATCTAAATGGAGTTAGTAGTAGTTTTTGGTACTTAATAAGTGTAACTGTAGGTATTAGTTTTTATAATATAATATTAACTGGAGGAACACGATTTCAAGTAGTATCAATATTCTTAAACTTTCTTTTAGGTGTTGTTTGCTTACTAGTACTTAATTATCGTAAATTTAAATTTCATGGTATAGTTTATACAGTTATATTCTTATTAGCATTATATTTATTTTTAGGATTATTAACTAGTATAGAAATTACACAAACAGTAGCTAGTGTATCTATTGTACTAGCTTATGTAGGACAAATATATAAATTTGTTAAATCTAAATCTTCTAGTGGTACTAATAAATGGTTATACTTACTTATAGGTGTAGGTTTATTAAGTTTAGTTACAAGTATGGTTTTAACTGATGTGTCTAATCATATTATTATAACAGAATTAATTAATTTTATTTTAATATTAATTTGTTATTTTATGTCTAATTATTACTATAAAAGTGGGGTAGATATAAGTGAAAGACGAAGTAAGTAAAACGGAAGTAATTTCAAATAATGAAATTATATTTTTAAGTACAATTAATAATATGTACATTAAAAGTGTAGATGAAGATAACATACCTATAGAATACACTAAAGATATTAAATATGCTCTATCTATGCCTAATACAATTAATTTTAAAAATTCAACTAAATATTTAACTTTAATAACAAATAAATCAGTAATACCTATAAATAAAGTTACAGCTAAAACAACTACTATTACTACAGAAGAACTTTAAAAAGTTCTTCTTTTTTTGTTGACAACTTTATAAGTAAATGTTATAGTAGATATAAGATAAATAAAGGAGGAATTTAAATTGAAACCACTTATCACATTAACACAAGAAGAAACTAAGTTATTATTAGACTACTTAGAAACATTACAAGATGATATGAGAAATTATGAAGGTATGAGAGAGTTGTATAACCATATACAATCAAAATACAAAATTTCTAAAGGTATTATAGTTGACAAAAATGAATATCTATGATATACTTAAAAAGTAATAAATAAAAAAGGAGATATAAATATGGATAAATTAGTTAAACTAGTAGAAGAATGGTCTAAAAATAAAGGATTAGATAAGTCTGATAGTTTTAGACAGTTAGCTAAAGTGCTCGAGGAAGTAGGAGAGGTAGCTTCAGCTTTAGCTAGAGCAGATAAGGAATTACTTGAAGATGGTATCGGAGATACTATCGTAACCTTAATTATCTTAGCTCAACAGCAAGGACTAAAAATAGAAGATTGCTTAGCAACCGCTTATGGGGAGATTAAAGGCAGAACAGGTGAAATGAAAGACGGAATATTTGTTAAAAGTGAAGACCTTAAATAAGGTTAGATAAGGTAAATATTGTTATATTATGGGTGTATAAATTATTTATACATTCCATAATATCTTTCCTTTTCCCTTATTACTTATGTAGTAAGGGTTTTATTTTTATATTGGAGGTATATTATGGATATTAAAGAATTTCTAGAAGGTCAACCTAAATCAGAGTATAAGGATAAACAGAAGTTAAAAGAAAGTATTATTAATACAAGTATTGAGATTACAAAAGTAAACCTAGATGATTTCAGAGAATTAGAAAAGTTATTTGATGACTTAAAAGAATACATCCATATTTTAGAAATTAATTATGGTAAAGAAACAAATATAGAAATTCCTAGCCACTATTCAGGAACAAAAGATGTTATATCATTTTTAGAAGAGCAATTTACAGCTGAAGCTTTTGTTAGTTCTATGGTGTTTAATATTGTTAAGTATACTACAAGATTAGGTAGAAAAGATGAAGAGGCAAAAGAAATCAGTAAAATTAAAAACTACTACTTAAGAATGCATAACTTTTTCTTAACAGGTGACTCACTTGGATAGCCAAACATTCAATAATTTAATCTATCTATGTAAGTCTACCTTTAACAGTTTAAGTAGTTACGATGTAGTAGACCATAATGTTACAACACACGCCACTGACGAAGGAGTTAAAAACTTCTATATAGCTTATATAAGATTAGAAGGTCACTTTATTTCAGTTCAAATTGACTTAGAAAAGTTATTAAATAATGATTCTATAGAAAATATGTATAAATATATAATTAAATGTATAAAAATAGAAATACAAAAACACTATTTTAAAACATTTAATCAAAAAATAGATATTGATAGAATGTTAGATGAGGTATAGTATATGAAAAAAATTATTATTTTATTGAGTGTGATTGTTTTAGGTTCTTTAGTATATAGACATTACTATAAATCTGTATTAGAACAAGATGATATAGATACTTATTCAGATATTGATTTTAATAAAAACGACCATATACATTTAAATAATTTATAAAAGGACTATTAATTTAGTCCTTTAGTATTTAATAGACGCTTAATGTTTTTGTTACTTCTTTGTAATAGTTTTATGTTATATTGGTACAGTAGAAAATTTGAAGAACGAAAGGATTTTTATTTTATGTTTAAAAAATTAGTAGCTCCAATTGTAGTAGCAGGAGCATTATTTACAGTAGGACACTCAGCAGATGCTAGTGAAGTTAATTTTGAAGATTTAGCTAATAAAGCTCAACATAATAGCCCTGAATTAGTACAACATCCAGTACATGCAGGAGCATACGATTATAATTTTACACGAGAAGGTATTAATTATCATTTTTATAGTGATGGTACTTACTTTGGATATGAATGGCATAATACTTTAGTAGAAAATCCAACACAAGACCATTTAACACCTAATCCTAAAGCTACTAGTTCTAATACAGTAGCTAAACAAGAACAAGCACCTACAAAAGAAGTAGTTAAACGAGACGAAGTTGTTAAATCTTATAATACACCAGCTCAATCAACTTCATCAGTTAAATTAGCAAATGGTAACACACCAGGTGCTACTGGTTCAAGAGTAGCTCAAGAAATGGCTAAACGCACAGGCGTGTCAGCTTCAACTTGGGAGCACATCATTGCTAGAGAATCTAATGGAGACCCTAACGCACATAACCCTTCAGGAGCACATGGCGTGCTACAGACGATGCCAGGTTGGGGAGATACTTCAACAGTACAAGGACAAATTAACTCAGCAGTTAAAGCTTTCAATGCTCAAGGTTTATCAGCTTGGGGTATGTAATATAAGTATTTAGACTTATGTAATAACTAATTACATAGGTCTTTTTTTTTGTTATATTAACCTTAGATAAACAATAGATTGGAGACATGATAATGGCAAAAGTTTTACGATTGTATGATAGTACAGATAAACTACTTGCAACGTCTGAAGAAGTCATTTCTAATTCAGCATCTGTTCGTATTGATGACCTTAAACCTAATACATCTTATGAAGAAGGAAGTTTTAAAATTTCTTGGGTTATTAATGGTTCAGAATCAAGTAAAATAGATGTTCCAGAATTCAAAACATTACCTACTACAAATGATAATTCAGATGATTCAGTAAGTCATACTTTAACATTTAACATGTTAAATTTTGATGATAATAACATAACTATTAGTGAAGAAGAACCAGAAGATAAATCTAAAATTTGGTTTAAACCAGTAGAACAATAAGTAAAGGGGATATAATTTAATGGCAAATTTATTACCAAGTGTGTTTAATAAAGAAACAGGTAAATGGGAAACAATCATTGCTCGACCTGTAGCACAAGAAGTATTTAAAATTATGAAAGAAGATTATTTAAGAAGTAAAGGTGAAATTGGATATATTTTTGTTTCACATGATGAAGGAGATATGCCTGTAAACCTAGTATTATTCTATGATACTTCTAAAACAGGAACTGAAATAGTAGATAACCCTGAACGTGTTAAAGAAAATATTAAGTTTAATCTAGACCAATACCTATTAACTAAAAATAATAATGCTAAGCAATTCCGTATATCAGAATTCAGACAAAGAATTGAAGATTTACATTTAGTTGATATTGATTCTGAATTCTATGTAGAAGTTATAGATACTGAAGGAGAGAAACACGTTATACCTTCAACAAAAGCATTAACAAATAACTTTGAAATCACAAACGCTCTCTTAGAGGCAGGGAATGAAATTAAAGTTAAATATTTCTACAATGGTAATCCTATAGATGACTTCATGTTAGATAAGAAAGTAACAGAAGAAAATAGAGATAGATACCCTAGTGAATCACAATAATAAATTATTTTTTTAAAATAAACTTGTAAAAATAACAAATGTATGTTATAATGTGATTATCAGTATCCTAACACCTCTTAATAATGTGAAACACAGGGTGCAGTTTTTACTTAAAACCTTTTAAGGTTTGACTTACTAGAGAGTACAGTAAGTTGCTTGCATATTGGCTTTGTAAATATGTGTTGGTTCCGACATGAAACTTCTTCATTGTCCGTACTCTATTGACCTATCTACCATGTTGTAGAAAAGGACTACATTAACGTTAATAGAAAATGACCTTAAACCTGCAATTACTTATCATAGGAAAACTATGATAAGTCCCTGCTATATAGGTATACTTTAATCAATGTAACCTAGGGACATACGATTGAGTATACTATTATATAGTATACATTGCAGGTTTTTTATATAATTAATGTTATATTATCTAGTGTAAGAAAAAATATACGATAAGGGATGAATAACAACATGGCAAAAAAACTAATAGCTTACAACAAACAAGGTGAGAAATTAGCAACAGGAGAACCAGTAGAATCAGGTAAAGCAACAGTACAATTAACAGGATTAACACCAGAAACTACTTATGCTAAAGGTGATTACCAAGTAGCAATTGATGTAGATGGTCGTGAAGGTAACAAAGTAGACGTACCTGAGTTTACAACACAAGCTACACCAGTAGCGGAGCCTGAAAATGTAGAAGCTGGAGAAACAACAGATACTACAGCTGACATTTCAGCAGATGTATAACTTAGAAAAAGTCGTTTAATGACAAGTAATTACTAGGACTGGGATTTATTCCTAGTCCTTATTTTTTTAAAAAGTTGAATATAATGTAAGAAAAATTAAAGACTAGTTTGTAACTAGTCTTTTTTTATTTGTAGTTGACAGATAAAGTTATCTATGGTATACTCTATTTAGTAACTAATAAGAGAGGTGTAGTAATGAGTAATTTAGGTTATAAACTTAACCAAGTAACAAAAGAGAAGATAAGCAATCAATGTTTATCAGAATACAAAGATAAAATTTTAAAATTTATAACTAACAAATTATATGAAGAAGCAAATGAAGGGAAATATAGTACAAATATAAGCTTATATCATGTTTATTCACATTTTGATATTCATCCTTCTAGTCAATTTACATTTGATATTTTAAATTATTTTAGACGTAATGGTGTTAATGTTATTATGAAGTGTACAGATTCTGAATACCCTTACCCTATATATTATGAATTTAGTTGGGAAAAGTAACTTTAAATTAGTAAAAAATAATAGAAAGTAGGTATAGTAATGTATATTATTGTAGGACAAGATTTTGATGTATTTGATTACCAAGAGGTTTATACTGATTATAATGTATGTTTAGCAAACACAGAAAATGAAGCAAAAAAAATTGTAGATTATTTAAATAAAAATAATTATGAAGAAGGTTTATTTAAGTATATTAAAATATCTAGTTATTCTTTAGAGGAATTAAAAAATAAACATAGATATTACCATGTTTATGGTTATGTTACTTTAGAACGTCAAAACCATGTATTTAAAGTTAAAGATAGTTCAATTAATAATTTAGACTATTACCCTTGCTTAGAGTATTTAAATGAAGATGAAATTCTAGAAAATAATGAATACTATATGTATGAGTCTGGTGATGATAGGGTGCCATATAAAATACATTGTTACAGTGTAAGTAAAAATAAAATTGATGTTAATATTGAACTACCTTTATCTCAAGATAAAGAAAAAACAAATAAACAATTTAAATTACTAGAAAATAAAATAAAATCAATTGTAGATAATATAGCTAAAGAAGATATACGTTCATCAAACAAATATAAACAAGATATTGAAAATTTAAGTAAGGGAGAATTATAATTATGCGTTTATATCAAGCAGAACACGATAATTGTGAGCAATATGAAGACAATTATTCTTATAGAGAAAATAAAGCTTATACAAATAAGGATAACTTAATTAAACGTATTAAAGAAGAAGGGTACGAAGAAAAAAGAAGCGGTTACCTTCAAGATGGGTACATTTATTACCATAAAGATAATATAGAAGATGTACCTCTTTTTAAGGAAGATATGATTATAATCCATGAATTAGAAATTGTTAAAGAAAATACTTAACATAAAGATATTTTTTATAGTATAATAAAGGAAAAGATACTAGAAGGAGAGAATTATAATGAGTAAATATGAAAAAGAAATAGAACAATTTTTAGAATCAGAAAGTGTAAAAATAGATTATGGTACTTTTGAATTAGAATTTGAAAAAGGTAAATCTCCATTTATTCATTTACTATATAAAGGATTACCAATTGATACACTAGAAAATTATCTTATTATTACAGAAGAGTATTTACAACAACTATTTGAAAAATATGAATATTATCCTAAGGAATACTTTGAAGATAAGTTAACTAAAACAGATAAAAGAATTAAAAAAAGAAAAATAGGAAATGAAATACTAAATAAAACTAAAGACCTACATGAATTATCTTCAGAAATAGAAAAAATTATTAAGCTTTATGAAGAAGCATTTAATACAAAAGAAGAATATTTATTTAAAGAATATGAAATAGGTTTATATATTACACACTTAGATGAAGTTATCCAAAAGTTAAATAAGTATACAGAATATAATAATAATGACTTTTAATACTTATATTTTATAAATAAAAGCAAGAGTTTTTATCTCTTGCTTTTTAAATTATCTATTTTATTTTTCAATATATCTATTTCTTTTTGATAATCTCTTATTTCAAATTCATAAGCTTCATATTCTATCTGATTTAATTTTTTTAATTTATTTACATATTCTCTTACAATTTTTTTATTTAATTTAGATTCTATAGATATTTCTTTTAAAGTTAAATTTTTTTCATATAATTTTTTAACTAATAAAATATTATCTATATCATAAAAAGAATTTTTAAAAACGTTAAACCAATTAACATTAGGATTATATAAAGAGGAATTCTTAATACTAGTTTTAATGTATTCAAAGTCAGAAAGCTCAGCATTTATTTCTATATAGTTAATACCATTATTAATAACCGCTTCTTTTTTCTCTTTATCTACTCTTTGTTGTTCTTCTAAAGTTAGTTTAAATCTAGCACCTTCTCTTAACTCTTTATAATGTTGAGCACCATGAACTTCTATCACACAATTTAAATTTGGTAAATAGAAATCATACCTTCTTCTTTTTAAGAAATCAAAAGTTTTTTCTTGTATATAAAAAATACCTAATTCATCTAAGTAAGCTTTAACGACTTTTTCTGGATAACTTCTTTTTATATTAAATTTACTTTTGTTTTCTTTATTTTTACTTTTTAATTCCGCACAATAACCACAATTTTTTTGTACTCCATTTAAAAAATGGTCTACTCTAACCTTCTTAACTGTACCGCAAGTTAAACACTTAACTTTAAACATATTTCTTGTATTTATAGTACCATCCTTATTTATAAACTCTTCATTAAAATAATCAACTATCTCATAGTTATTATTTACTTCACCTATTAAATTTTTATTAGCATCAGAATCTTTATTAGCTAAATAAGATATATTACAAGTAAAGAAATTATACTCATTATATAATCTATTTTTATTATCATGTTCTAATCTTATATAACCAATTTCTTTACCTTTATTATTGTACTTAGTAAAATAGTCTAAGATAGTGACGTAACCCTTATAGTTATTAAATTCAAAGTAAACATCACAACCAATACTATTTTTTAAATCTACTTTACCATTATTTTTTAGCGGTAAACTTTCATAATACATCTTTCTTTTAGTTGATTCTTTACTGTGTTTTAATTTATCACCTACTATACTTTTAAGTGATACATTTAAAAAACTTTCTTTATTTATAACATAATAGTTATTATCATACTTTAATTTTAAACGAGCTTTTTTATTATCTTTAGTACTAGGTAAATATTCTTCTATTACTATATAACCTTTAACACTTATATACTCAAAAGGAACTTCTGTATTATTACATTTTTTAAAATCATATACTTCTTTTCCTGATGGCTGTGTTTTAGTAGGTACATTAGTTAAGTCTATGTAACAAGGTTTATTATTTTTATATACTTTAATTATTTTATCCATTAAATATTTCTCCTTACTATTTTTTATCCTAGGTACACTATAATATAACAAAAATTAACGGGGCGGGGTATGAGTACATAAGAAAGTTATTTATTATTATTTTGTTGACTTTTGTAGATTATAGTTTATTTTTAAGGTGGTTTATAGGGAACCTGAGGTAGGTATACTAGGGTATTATTACACCCCCTGTTTATGGCAATTTATAACGGGGCGTATATATAAAAAAATTATACAATATAATAATAACATTATATCATTGTTTATTTATTTCTTTTTATTTATTTTCTTAATTTTTTTATTTATTTTTTTATATTTTTAAAAACAAAAAAATACAAAGGGAATTATTCCACTTTGTACTCTCTTACTAATATCTCTAGTTCTTCATCTTCTATTGTTTCTAAGTCTTCTAGTTGTTCATCTATTGAAGCATTTTCAATGCTTAACGCTTCTGTTAGCTCTTCATATGTTAAGCTCTCATTGATAGCTTCTAATCGTTCTGTAGCAAGTTCTTTTAGTTCTTCTAATAGTTCTTGTTGTCTTCTTTCTTCCTCTCTGTCCTGTTCCTCCTGTTCTCTCTCAGATTGTAAATATTCGATTTCGTATTGGTTTAATGTTTTCATAATTAAGCAACTCCTTTGATTTGTTAATTATATTATAGCATTATAACATAGAAACTGTCAACAGGTTTTTTAATCTTTTTTAATAACATATTTAACAATGTTATCATCGAGTTTGTTCTCAATATCTACCATTGAACAGTTAGGAGTTACCTCTTCACGTGTGACTCTCACAGCCTCGACAAGAGCTTTTTTTGTTTCCTCGTTCATTTATATGTTTTCCTTCCTTCTTTCTTTAATATGAAGCTATAAGGTGCCTTATAACTAATACTAGAATTCTTCTACCTCTTCAACCATTTCAAAATATTGTTCTTGCTCTGCTGTTGGTTCTTGTCCTTGTTTTACTAAAATCCAACCACTCTCTGGCACATGTTGAATCATTCCTGTTCTTTCATGTGCTTGTTTCCAAAAGTCTTCTGTGTATCTGTCTATATCGTCAAACAATACCTCAATTATACGATGGTCTTCTGTACGACAACCGTCATAAAACATGCCACTGATTAAAGTACCATCATCTAAGATGTAAATTGCTTCATCTAAATTCTCTGTAGTTTCTACGCCTTCCGCTTCAAATAGTTCAATAATTTCTTCATTTGTTAATGTTCTCATTACTAACAACTCCCTTTTCTTTATATATCTATAATAACATGATATATAAATGTTGTCAACACTTTTTTATTTAAAATATGAAACGGAAATTATTCCGCTTCTTCTTGCATAGCAATAAAATCATTATATTTTTCTTCATTATCTGTATAAGTAATTATCAAATCTGAAGACCATTCATTTAAATAAACCTCTTCAATAATTGCATATTTACGAACGATACGACCAAATTTTATTTTTTCTTGGCTATTGTCTATTGTGAATTCATCCGCAAGTGAGCCGATGAATCTATTAACCTCTAACCCCCAATCTGAACATTGTTCAACTAAATTTTCCGCAATTTCTAGTGTAATTTGTTTCTTAATATCTTTTTTCATTTGTAATAATTCCTTTCTTAACTTTCTATAATTATAATATCATGTTATAGTTACGTTGTCAATAGTTTTTTTTAAATTTCTAAATATCTTTTTTTGTCTGTATCTGGGTTGTGAATTTCAATTTTTAAAGTTGTATCATTATTAAATACTGAGCAAATTGTTTCATTATCTAAATTCATTAATTTGTTGTTAATTACATAATCAAAAATTTCATCCATTAGTTTATCTTCTTTTTCAGTGTTTGGCTTATCTTCATATAAATCCTTACCATCGTTAAAGTTTTCAATATCCATAAAGTTATAGTTTGATAAAAATTTATTTTTGAAATTTGTCATAGTAATCAATTCCTCTCTTGTTTTAATTTCTATATTTATATTAACATGTATTATGTAAGGTGTCAATACCTTTTTTTATTTTTTTCTGTAAGGTGTGGGAGTTTTCCGCTCCCTTAACCTTACATCTTTATATTATCATAGTTTCAAATTATTGTCAATAGTTTTTTTTAAAATTTATTCTACAAATTCTATAGGCTCAATTTCCCCGTCTTCTAGTAGTTCATTGTAGCGTTCTACAATTTCATTGTAATTGTCTTTCAATAGTTCTTTATAGTCTAGGTTGTCTAAGCTGTCTAAGTTACCGTAAACGTTAATCGTGAAATAATCATCATTCCAATCAAACTCTCCAAAGTGTGCCATTCTTAAAATTTCTGTAACTGATATGCCTACTAAAATCTCGTCTAGTTCATCCATTGGATTATAGTCAAATTCTTCTAAACTGTCATCCCATGCGTTAACCTCTCTTACGATTTCTTTTAATTGTTCTACTGTGTATTTTTTCATTCTAATCAATTCCTTTTCTTTGTTTTGTTTTTCTTTCTATAATTATAATACCATGTGCTTTAGTTTCTGTCAATACTTTTTTTAAAGTTTTTTTTTATTTTTTTCTGTAAGGTGTTTCCTTAACCTTACAACTATATAATATCAAATAGTGAAGAGATTGTCAACACTATTTGATAAAAATATTTATACTATCTTGAATACTAATCAAGTAATCAAGAACAGTAATAACTGTTGTACCACCTACTAAGGTAGCCAAAGCGTCAGTTAATTCTGTGCTTTTATATGATTTGTTTTTATATTTAAATTTAATCATTTTTTAAGCTCCTTTTTTTATATATTTTGTTTTATTATCATTAAGAATAAGTTTAACACATTTAGGAGTAGTTGAGATTTCTTTTGCTCCTGTGCCATATAGATTTAAACATGATAAATTTATTTTATAGAACAAGTCATCACATTCTTCAATGTTAGACCATTGAGAAACATCAGGTGTTATAGTTCCCTGCTCTTTAATTCTTTCGTATGTGTCGGCTATATAGTTTTTATATTCTTTCATTTGTAACAATTCCTTTCTTTATTTGTTAAGTTAATAATAACATGTGTAGGGGTTGATTGTCAACCCCTTTATTTAATTTTTATTTTTGTAACTCTTCTAGTTCTTTTTTAGCTTTCTTAATCTCTCTTCTTGCTTCCGCTTCTTCTTTCTTAGTAAGGTCTTGGAATTCCAATTCCATTTCTAAGTTCTCGATAATGCTTTCTAGTTCTAATTCTCTCATTTGTAACAATTCCTTTCCTTATTTGTTAACTCTATAATAACATGTTGTGTTTAAGTTGTCAATAGTTATTTTGAATATTTTACAATTTTATTTGCTTTCAAAAATGTAACATCTTGACGGTAGCTTTTTAATTCTTCTGCAAAATTTTCATTATTTTTCATACCGATTAATTTTAAAGTTGTTGTAATTTTTTTCATTTAAATCAATTCCCTTCAAATTCTATAATTTTTTTATTTAATTTCTTTAGGTTAGAAGCGGTTGACCGCTTCCTTAACCTTACAATTATATAATATCATAGTTTCAAGTGACTGTCAACACTTTTTAAAAAATTAATTCTTTTTCTTTTTTACTATCCATATACATTTTTATTTCACAACATAACCAAAGTGTTATCATTTGTAACAACCCCTAATTAATAATTTTTTTATATAATTCTTGTAAGGTTTGTTATTGCTTTCCCTTACAACTATTATATTACTACACATTAAAAACAATTGCAACCCCTAAATGCAAATTTTTTTAAGAAAAAAAAATAAAAAAAATTTGTAAAACCCCTTTACAAATACCGTAGAATTTGTTATTCTATATATATAGAAAGAAAGCGGTGACCTGCATCCATGTCCGCTATATAAATGAAGTTGTAGGGGGAAAGACTAGCCCTAAACCTTTTAATATAAAAAAGTTATTTAATTTTATTTTTATATTAAAAAAAGATTCCCACTCTATTATAGCATTTTTAATATAATATTGTCAAGTACCAATTTTACACCCTTTTATTTATTATATAATTTTTTTATATAAATATAAAACAAATAAAAAACCTAGGAATTTAATCCTAGGTAAATTATTATTTAATATAATTTTTTTATTTAATTCAGAAGCGGTTTTATTTAACCGCTTCTTTTTCTTTAACTGTTTCTAGTGCCCATTTGATAGTTTCTTCAATGTTGTAGCTTTGGAATACTACACCGCCACCGAACCATTTAGCAGTGTACTTTTTAAAACCATATAGCTTATTAATCTCATCATAATCCCAAAGGCTAATACCTAGGTCGCTAAAGTGTACTACATATCTAGGGTTTCCGTTATTATCATTTTCAATTCTGAAAGCTGTAATCTCGTTTCCATTTACTGTCACTGTTTCTTCATATTTAAAATTCTTTTTCATTTAAATCAAATCCTTTTCTATATATTTTTTATTAAATTTCCTTATTTGCTTTAAGTTATTTCCTTAACCTTACATCTTTATATTAACATGTTTCTTATAAGCTGTCAACACCTTTTTAAAACTTTTTTTTTAATTTTTTTCTTGCTGTTGTTTCCTTTCCCTTACAAGTATTATTATAGCAAAAAGGGGCTATGATTACAACCCCTATTTTTAAATAATTTCATCTAAAACAATTTCCCCGTTATCAATAACGATAACACCACCTTGAATAATAAAGAAAATCAATCCTTTATATTCCCGTGCTATTCCGTAATCATAAGGCGTTTTACCAAATAGTTTGTTACGTTTATAGAATGTAATATCTTCACTGTGTAAACCACCAGGTACGTGTACAGTTAGTTCAGGATGCCAACCTGTGCCCCCTAAATCATTTCTGTATAAGTTTTTGGACTTATACCCATCATAACCAAATGTTTCCATTATATTATTTGCAATTAATTCTATATTATTTTTATACAATATTATCAATTCCCTTCTGTGAATTACTGTAATTATATATTATCATTTATCTTATGATTAATCAATAGATTTACATAAATTTATTTAACTTTTTTCGTTGGTCTATTTTCTACTATTATATGAAGAAACTGGAAAATAGGTTAAAATAAAATTAGATTGTGTACAACAAGATCTCACCATAAAAAAATTATTATATAAAAAAATTATAGTTATGCTAAATAATAAAATAAATAAGCAGGTGTAAAATTGACTATTGATTTTGAACATGGTTTATTATATAATGGAAGTGATGACTATCTTTAAGTTAATAAATATATTATATAAAAAAATTATATAATACCCTTTTTTTATAACCCACCCACCACTCCAATTATTATGTTAAGGCATTTTTGCCAATTTGTCAAGAGGTAAATTTTACACTTTTTTCTTTTGTAAATAGTGTAAAATTGCCCTAAAAACTTTTAAAATTATATTTACAAATACGGTAATATGCTGTAATATATTAAGTGTAGTAAGCAAGGGAAACAAATTCCCACTACAAATATTATATAAAAAAGGAATTGATTAAAAATGAAAAACGTTAAAAATTTAAAAAATTGGTTAAAAAGAAACAATTATGATTTTGAAGAATACAACACGCCAGACGGTTGTGGGAGCACATTGAAAGGGATTATTATTCATAACATTGAATTTGCTACTGAGAATGATGAACTAGTTGCTCTATTCCCTGATGGTGATTATGAACACATGACAAACAGACAAGCTTATAACTTTATTAGAAAAAACATTTAATAAAAAAATTAATTAAAAAGGAATGAATTAGAATGACACATATTAAAGTAGATAAAAGAAAATCATTAAATAAAAATATAAAAGAAAATGGATTAAAAAAAGAATTAAATAAAAATAGTGGAAAAATAAAAATAAAAGAAAGTTTATTAAGAAAAGCAAAAAGAAATAATGATATAGAAAAAATTAATAAACTAGAAAATGAATTAAAAAAATTATATAATCAATTAGACTAGGGAAAACCCTAGTCTTTTTATGTTCTATATCTTATATCTTTTTTAGGGGAAATCCGTACGATACTACTTGCTATTTTTAGGGGAAAATCGACACCAGACTACTTGAAACAACTAGCCTTTTTCATACAATACTACTTACTAATTATGTATATTTATAAGAATATTTGAATAAAATTCATACAATACTACTTACATTATATAGGTAAAATATAGACAATACTACTTGAATATATAATAGTATTCAGGAAGGTAGTGGGTAGATTAACCCCCTAGTATTAAAAAAGATATTAATACTAGAGCTAAATCATATTTCAGTTTAGGCTAGGTCTAGTTTCATTTTTGTTAATATTTTTACACGCACTCTTATCCACGCAACCTAAATTAATAGGTTAATACTACCCCGTTCATATTGAACCTAAGAGTCCTCCCTGTCCTTTATTGCTTGGTAGACATCACCAACTATGGTAGAAGGTATAGTGTATCTATACCTACAAAGTATAAGCATTGCATATCTTATACCCGCCCTGTGAGTTTTATGCAGGTGCTCGTGGCTCACTACCACCACATCGTTGTCGCTATTCCTATAGGTTCCTATGCATGACCTATACTCATCAGCTCTTTATCTTATTGTACTTATACTATACCATACTTTTAATATCAGGTCAAGTAAAAAATGATAACTTTTACTTATTATTTGATATAAGTTTATCTTATTATAAATAAAACTTTTTTGAAATTTTTAAGCAACCTATCGTAAAAATTTTTAAGGGGGTATCATCCTAAATTTTTTAAGGTCTTCATCCTAAAATAACAAACCGCTTCGAGAATTTAATCTGAAGCGGTTTGTTATTATAAAGTATTGTTAACTTCTTTAAGTAATTTTAATAATTCATCATATTTTTCATCTGTCAATCTACTATTTTCTTTTAAAGTTTTATCTAAGAAGTTAGGTAATTCTTCATCAGAATAAGATGTTCCTTTACCTAATTCTTCTAAATAACGTTTTACTATATACTCTACTGTTTCTAATTCTTTTAGTGATTCTCTCATATAAACACTCCTTAATTATAAACATTACTTCATACCTTTAAAAAATTTATTTAATTTAATCTTTTCTTTTTCTTCTTTTTCAAGTCTTTCTTTATTTTTTTCATCATAGAAATCAATTAATTCGTAAATAGTATCAAACTTAGTTAATTTCTTTTTAAAATTTCTACCTTTAAGTGTGTTTAATTCAAACATTTCAACATAGTTACCCTTTGATATAGTAACAATACCTCCTTCTTTATCAAAAACACACTCTACACCATACTCATCATTAGTTATAGTATAATAAGTATTATACCCTACATAACTTTTTCTTCCATGTTCTTTAATATAATTTTTAAATCCAAGAATATCAATATCCATTTGTATAATCTCCTTTATATTTAATACCCTTAGCTTAAGGACTTTAAAAGTCTATATGAAGCGGTAATATTTTTCTAGTACTATTTATCCTAGAAACAATACCGCTTCTATATAAGGCTCTAAATAGCTTTAGAATTAATCTAGCTTAAAAAGTCTTTAACACTTGATTCAATTCTTCTTTGTTTTCTCTTTTTTTCATTTTCTTTTCTAGTAAGGTCTTCATGTAATTCATCAATTAAATCAAATACACTAGAGTGTAATTCAATATCTTTGTTAAGTTGTTCTAATTTATTTAAATCACTAAGTTCTACCTCTAATACAGTTTTTCCATTTTTACAAAATAGTAAATAATTAGAAAAAACATTTGGTTTTTTATATTGTATCTCATAACCTTTACCTAAGTCAATATTTTTAATTCCTTTATCATTCATTCTACCATACTTATCAATGTAATTTTTTAAGTCTATACTATCAAATCTCATCTTATAAACCTCCTAAAAAGTCTTTAACTTTTGATTCAACTTTTCTTTGTCTTCTCTCTTCTTCACTTTCTTTTTTAGTACATTCTTCATATAAATCATCAATTAAATTAAATACATTAGGGTATATTAAAATATTTTTATCAAGACATGTTACTTCAACCATATTATCAAGGTCTACCTTTAATACTTCTTTTCCATTTTTACAGAATAATAAATGGTTGGAAAAAATAATTGGTTCAAGATATTGTATTTCATACCCTTTTCCTAAATCAATAGTTTTAATTCCTTCATCATTTACTCTACCATACTTATCAATATAATTCTTTAAGTCTATACTATCAAATTCCATAATATAATCTCTCCTTTAAACTTTATACTTAAATTGTACTATAATACTTATATTTTGTCAACACTTTTATTTAAACCGCTTCTATAAAAACACTAATTTAAGTAATTTTTACACAATGTTCGTGTTTAATGCAAAATTAAGTACTTTTTCTCTAGAGAAAAGTTACATTAATTACCTATAAAAGTGAACGATACATACTACAATTATGTATAAATATTCGTATAAAAATATACTTGACAACTAATATTACTTATGCTATAATAGTAGTATAATCAATAAGGAGGAATAATAAATGGAATTTACATTAGATGATTTTGTACAATACATTCAACTTAAAGGAAATGAAGGAACTAAAGAAAAAAATGGAGTTACGTCAATAACATACCTAGTAAGTGAACACTATAGTGTAACTTATAATAGTTTTAATAAAGGTATATTGCTATTATACAGAGATAATATTCAAGTAGAAGTAGTAGATTTAAGTAAAAAGGAAGAAAGAAATGAATTTGAAAAAGTTTTATTCTCTCAAGATAATATCTATGATTTAATTGATGTATACTATTTTAAGTACATTGAAGCGGAAGAAGAAAGAGAAAACACACTTGAAAAAATAGAAAAATATTTTGAATAATAATTACTAGACCTCTTGACAGGAGGTCTTTTCTATGATATACTAATAGTATAATAAATAAGGAGGAGTTACATAATGATTGAACTTAATAAAGTTACAGGAGAAGAAAGTGTTAATGTAGGGGATTTAGTGCAAGACGATTATACAGGTGATATAGGTATTGTAATTAAACAAGACTTTAATAGTACTTCAAGTATTTATAATGTACTAATACTAGATACAATAAATGAAGAACACAGTTTACTATACCTAGAACCTAAAACATTATATGATATATCAAAAGACTTTACTGTAATACAAAAGAAAAATAACTATAAACTTAATATAGAGTATTAATATAAGGAGGATAAATAATGATTGAAGTAGTAAAAAAGAAAAGTACTATACCATTACAAGATGGAGACTTATTATATGAAAGTGATTTAGATATGTATGGCTTTATAATTAAAGAAGATACCAGTAATTATGAAAGCATATATAATGTACTGTTACTTGATACTAACTCAAAAAAGCCTGAATTATATTTCTCTGAGCCTATAACACTAGAAGAAATAGAAGAGTTTGGATTTAATCTAGTAAGTAAAAAAGGTAACTATAATATTAAGATAGAATACAGTTAATACTACATGGACTATACATTAGAATAGTTTAACTATATATTAGAACAATTGAATAGTATATCAGAATAGTTGAGTACCGCTTCAGTAATATAGAAGCGGTACTTTTTTGTTTATTATTAAGTTGTATACAATAGTAATTTAATGTTTAAGTATATTGTAGTAGTAATATAAATAAATTATAGTAAACAGGTAACGTCAAAACAGGTCAAGACAACGAATAGGACAGACAAAAAAATCCTAGGGTATTTCTGTTGGGTTGTTTCTTCTGTTATCCATTTTTACTGTATTTTCTTACTCTTAGTATTCTATATCATATAAAAAACTTAGTGATGTTCTATTGTCAATTATAAAATTCTTAAGGTATTTATTTTATTTCTCTTTCCTTACTATTACTAATTATATGTAATTGTAAGGTAGTTCTTATGTTACTTCTATTTTTTCTTATTCTTTATTAATATATATATATATAATAGACAAATCTTTTCTTATTTCCTTTTATTCTTACTCTTACATATTACTTTATTACTACCTCTATTACCTACTACCTATTATTTTTTTATTATTATATTACTTATTAATAAATCCTCTATATTGTTTATACACATATATAGAGGGCTTTACTTATGTTATTTTTTATTGTTATTATTAATTTTACTTATTATTTGATTTACGTACAATGACTTCTAATATATTATATTCTTCGTTATAGTTAACTCTCTGATAACTATTATCTTCTACACCTTCATTTGCAGTATCAAACCATTTTTCTTCTCCTGTATTATATATTAACCCAATACTAGTTAGGGAATATTCTTGGCGTTATCTTAACAGCTCCTTTTTTAACTATCTATAAAGTTATTCAATTTTATTTCTCTATCTATAGCTTCTATTCTTTCTTTTCTATCTCTTTCTTTCTCACGTTTTTCAATTCTTTTTTGAGTATCTAAATGTTCTTTTAGGCAATAATGTAAAAAATCCATTAACGTTTCACAATGTTTATATTTTTCATAATCAGTATTCATTTTATGACTAAGAACACCTGCATAATGACCATGTGTGATAAATGCAATAACCTCACCTTTATAGAGGACATTAATCCCAGAGGGGAGTATGTCACCTAGCTGGCAATCTCGATATTTAATTTTAAATCCTTGTTCACGCATTGTTTCAGTTTGTATATTACCTAACTCTTTAACCTTATCTACTAAAGCGTCAAACACTTTAAATTCCATTACTACCTCTCCTTTAGCTTAAATACATACCAATCTTAGGTTCTGATAGTTTATTTCTATATTCTAGGAAACTAATACTTATATGTTCTATATTATATTCATGATGTTTTACTTTAAAGAAAAGGTAAAAGGCATCTGCAATATCGTTATCGTAATTTGAAAAGAAATCTTCAATTTCAAAAGTTGCACCATCTATGTTTATAGACATAATAGTACTTATATCAGACTTGTTAAACAAATGTAATCTCTCTACTAATGCTTTATACTTCTGAATTAAATGCTTATCATTAATAGTTGCACGAAGTCTATTAGTAAAACTATAGCTGTAATCATTATTTTTCAACGCTTCACGTATACTAAAATCTAAATCTGACACAAATAGAGATAATAGTTCTCTTGTATGCTCTAATTCTTCCTTTTTGTTTTTATTTATTAATTCTTTAATATCAATAGTCATTATCCATTCTCCTTTACTTTTTATCTATTTGCCACTTTAATCAGTTCATCTATTAAATTGCTTACTTTTTTAATTTCTTCTAAACCAGAAAATTCAAGACAAATTCTTTCAAATTCTCTATGGTTTACGATAGGTTCTGCATTATTATAAACTACATCTCTACTATTCTCATATCCATTTTCAATGATAAGTGCTAAATAACCATCTTCAGTTTTTGCTGTTTTAAGTATATTCTTATTTTTTTCTATGATGATAGAAGAAGTCATTACATCATCATATTTAATTATTTTTTTATTATCTTCCTTTGTTTCATCTTCAGTTAAAGTATCGTAAATAACTTCTTTCCAAACATTAGTCATTATTCATTCTCCTTTATGTTACTTCCTTTTATTTTTTACATAATCCATTTGTTTTTGGTATAACCCATCGTCTTTTTCTTTTTCCATTAATAAAGGTAATACAGTATTATAAGCATAATCATTTATTTTTCTTCTATTTTTAGATAATTTAATTCTATTGCCTACACTATTACCATATTTTACTCTTAAATCATCGCACTTATCAGCTAGAAAAACGAATGGTAGAGCTATAATGTTGAAAATAGTATAAATGCCTTCTAATATATACTCAGGAATTTTTAAAAAGAAAGCTTTAATACTATGAATACATCTTTCTCTCTTCCATTTTTTAATTAGCTTTTTTAAATAAGGACTATGTTCTTTAGCAATTTCTAATTGTTCTTCGTTTAAGAAATCAGGATTACCATTAACGATATACTCTCCAAAAGCACTATAAACTTCATTTTTAATTCTTTTTACCATAATACTATTCACTCCTTAGTTTTTATCATCTCCAACAGTAGCAAACGCAATTCTTAAAGCTAATCTTTCCATAATATGTGATAGTGATTTATCTAGAAATTTGTCAAATTCATCTCTATATTCTTCTATTACATCTAAAACTTCTTCATCTTCTTTACTATCAAACTCAGTCATAATATCCCAAATATTTATATCATACTTACTATTTTTTAATACTTGCATAACTTTATCATAATCAATTCTATTACTCATAACTACTTCTCCTCCTCTTCTTTTATATTAATAATTAATTCGTCAAAACCATGTATATAGGTATATGATTGATAATTATTATTATCACCGTATCCCTCTTCATAAGGAACAGCTATTGTTTGTCTTGATTCGTCAGAATATACTAATGTAACATGAGTAATATCATCAAATTCAGTAAGTCTATTGAATATTACTTCCTCATTTTCAAAATTAAAAGGGTTATATCGTAATTTTGTCGATTTTTTTACAATAAAGTAAATATCTTGTGCACTTTTATACGTTTCTACTTCCTCGTCTTCATAATTTAAATGCTCAATACTATCAGAAATACCTTTAATATGAAGACCTCTAATATATTTTGATTGTATTTCCATACTATCGCAATTTTCAAATGTTAAAATAATACTTTTTAATTTACTCATACTATATTCTCCTTAATTTTTTAAATATCAACTAAATTATTTTATTAGCTTTCTCTAATGCTAACATTAGTTCAGTCATTACATCCCTTTTTTCAGAATTAGAAACGGGTAAATCAAGATACTCTTTAATAATTTTATGTGCCTGAACATAACTTAAGTCATCAATATTTTCTGATTTACTTACTACTTTATTTGCTTTATCATGTAAATTTTTAATTTGTTTATTATTCATAATTACCTCTCCTTAATTTATATTAACATATCTACGAACGAATTTCTTAATATTTACTTTTGTAGAATGTTTATACCATTTCTTTAAATGAATGTCATAACCTTGAAGTATAAAGTACTTAATACCATTTCCTAAATGTATTTCTGTTTCAATAGCCTGGTCTTTAAACCTTGACTTTGCATAACCATTTTTAATACTAAATATTCTAGTCGTGTCTTGCCAACGTTTAGGAGTTTCTTCAAACATGTATTCTAAGATAGGATAACGGTTTTTATTATCAAAACTTAAAGTGTTTTTATATAAATATGCTTTCCTATTCTCAATTTCTATTGGAATAGTGTTTTGAGAAAACCAAGCACACTTATCATTATTCTCTTTTTTAATAACAAGAACACCATAATCTAAACTAGCCATTCTAATCACCTTTTCCTTTATATTAAGTATATTTATAATATACACTATATTTATACAGTTGTCAATAGTTATTTTTAAGTGTTTTTAGAGCTTTATAGCGTTGTTTTATTATTTAGGTACATTTATACCTAAAATTTATTAGATATTCTGTATGCTTCTTATATAAGCTTTGTGTAGGTATAAAAATAACCTTTACATATTAGTAAAGGTTATTTGTTATTTAAACATTATTTATTTTACCAATTCTCCATCTTTCCAAATGAGTGTCATTGTGTCATCTTCATTAACTAAATATATACATTTAGTAACAATACGGTTAGAAGTGTACCCTAGAATATCATTAATACTTACAGATTTATGAATATCCGGAAATTTTGATTTTGTGTAATCTAAATTTGTATATATTTCTAAGACAGAATCTAGTTTTGTGTTTTCTGTAATTTCTTCTTCAACTTCAACTGTGAAAGTTTCATCTTTATTAATTGGGTCATCTATAAATACTGTTTGAAAACGATTAAACCCCACACAACTATTATCAAGGTTGCTATAAAATGTTTTTTCTTTAATATTGTTCTTCCAAACATATTCAATCAATTCTGGTAATGCCATTTCTATTTTTCTTTTAATTTTAACCATAATATCTCTCCTTAGTCTATAAAATCATACATTTGTTTAAAAATATCTGGTTTAACCGCATAAAACTCACCTTGTACACCTTTCACAACATAGTCTCCTTCAGATACTCCTAGAGTTCCTTCTAATGTATCAATACCGAAAAGAATATCAAAATTAACCTCATCATAAAAAGGATGAGCTTTACCATTAGTCCAGTCACAAATTTCTTGTTTGTTTTCATCTCCATTATACTGAATATATTCAACTTCTACTGGTTTCTTTTTTGCTTTTTTAATCATTGTTTATATCTCCTTTACTATCACATACATTCATGTAAATCAATGACATTGACATATCTTCTTGTACTAAATACAAACATTTAGTCTTAAATTCATCTTGGTTATTTGTAAGAATTTCATTAATACTTCTATTACGGTGTATAGTAGAACAAACTTCTCCTGAATAAGTATTATAATATAATTCTAATATAACTTCTAACTTTGTTCCTTCAGTAATTTCTTCTTCAATCTCTACAGATATGTTACTATCTATATTAAAGCAACCACTAACTGATATGTCTCCAAACATATCAAAACTAACTATATCTCCAAAATTATTTTTATAATCTTTTGAAGTTATATTATTTTCTTTTGCCCATTTAATTAGTTCATCTAAACTCATTGTAATTTCTTTTTTAATTTTAACCACGGGTTATACCTCCTATATTTTTTATTACCAACTTACTCTTTCTAATCGTTTTTGATAATATGGTAACTCATCATAGAATTCTCTAGCTTCTGTCTTCCAATAAAATCTTTTACCGTGTGACTTACCTTCATCATCAATCCAAATTACATTCCATTCACTCATACTAAATGTATCTGTTAATTCTTTAATAATACCAAACATTTTATTAACACCTCTTTATTAAGTTTTTGTTGTTAAGTTTATTATAATATTAATATTGATAGATGTCAACACTTTCTATAAATTTCTTTAAATTTTTGAAAAAATAAGAGTTATTTTAATCCTTCTTTTTAAACTTTAAAGTCACTACATCTCTAAAATGATTATTTCTTGTATGCGTTTCTGAAAGTTTATAATTAGTTATCATTTCAATAACTTCATAATCTACTAGGTTCAGACGAGATATATGAATATTAGTTTCATCTTTTCCGTCAAATAATCTTTTTAATATTTTTATTGTTGGTTGCTCAAAGTTTTTCACCTTTTAAAACCTCTTTCTTTTGATAATTGATTTAAAATTCTATTTATAGTTTATTAATGTTTCACCACTGGATAATGAATATCTTTTATTTTTAACGAGCATATACTGTAATAAAAATCACCATTACCTGCATCTGCATAACATTCACCTTGTGCTATAGGGTTTTGGTTATGATATAAAACAACAGTAGCCAGACTTTCTGATTCAACACTCCATGTATCAAACTTTTGTTGTTCTCTCTCATTCTCTATTTTCACATTTGTAATAACTGCATCTAGTTTTACATTAGTCCATTCTCCACCAGCACTTGCACAACAATCTTGTTCACTTTCCACTATTTCTACAAGAGTGCCATCATCTAAAGTCAATGTTTTATCAGTCCATTCCTTGACTTTTTTATATAACAATTGTTTTTTTATTTCCTTAAATTCTTTATAATTAATTTTATACATCTATATTCACTCCATACTTAGTATTTATTTAGTGTTCTTCTATTTTTTCACTCATTGATTGAATAATGTGTAATACCGTAGTTGCTAAATCGTTTTTTACATCATCACCAGTATAAACATTAGCTAGTGTGTCGCAAAGCGGACATGTACCATAAAAATCCGATGTCGTTATATCCGGAACACCATCTACTTTAGATTTGAAAGTACAAAATATTTGTCCTTGATAATCTCCTAAATATCTAACAATAGGTGTAGTATTATGTGTATCTTTTAAAACCAGTTCTCCTGCTAATTGATGTAAATCTTCATAATAATAATGATTATTAGTATCTATGTGCTTTTTAATTTCTTTTGTAGTGATTCCTTTAGCATTTTCAATCATTTATTATTCCTCCATGTTTTTTATAATATTAATTATATCTAAGTACATATTAATATATTTATCCATTAATTTTAATTGTTTTTGGTATAAATCTGTATCTATAGTTGAATCTATACTACAACATTGAGCTATAAAATCTTCTTTATAATTAACAATATTGGAAAGTTCCTTAAGTAATACTTCTATCGGTTCTCTTACATACGTTAATTTACTTTCGACCATAATTGTGTTACTAACACTCCTTATTCAACTTCAAATCCATTTTTAACTAGTTCTTTTCTGAAATACTTAACTGCTTCTACTGCTTCATTATAAGTATTTATATGTTCTTCCATTTCTTCTAATGCAAGAACACAAGGACTACTTGTTCCAATTTTGAAATATGTTTCTACATCCATATCACTTTTACCATAACCGTGAATATCTGTATGAGGTTTTGTTCTATCAATAGGTGTTACTTTAAGGATTCTAATATACTCACTCCCTAATACTGTTAATTTATAGTTACCAAATTCCGTTTCAAATTGTTTTTCCATAATATCAATCTCCTTTTTACTTGTTAAATCAATCTTAACATATAAAAATTATAATGTCAACAGCTAAATAAAAAAAGGAGTAGTTTTTCTACTTCTTTATTATACTAATATCTAAAAAATCATTATCTCTTATTTTATGGTTTTTAATATTAATATTTTTATTATTTTCAAGACTAATTTTATCTCCTGATTCTATGTTTTTACTGTGTCTAGAATTAATAACATACAATTCATTTTTTGCATCTTTAAAGTATATTTTTTGCTCTATTGCATCTCTATCATCTACTTTTGGTTCAAAGTTTTCTACTTCTGTTACTTTAGTATAACCTTTTGTTTCATAAATTTTATCTTTTACAAGTAAATAATTCATTGTTAAACCAAAGATAATAACACCAAATACTAATGGAGGTACAACTATAGAATGAAGTATAAAAGATGAAGATAATTTTATTTTTTCTACACTTAAAAAGAATATTGAAAAAACAATAATAGCAAATATAGATATAGTAATACCTTCTATAATAAGGTCAGTATTAAAGTTTTCTTTTAAAAACTCAAAATAACCTATATCTACTTTATTTATATCCATATTAAATCCTCCTTATACTTTTTAGTAACTCATTATACTCATAAGCATTCCCTTTAACTTTTGAATGTTCTAATAACGATACAATAGAATTTGAACTAGACTCACTTTCAAAGTCTTCTGTTGAAACATCTGTATGCTTAATTCTAAAATCAGATAAGTAGATACGCTCTTTTCCACCTACTAAATCAACATTAACTACAGCACAATAATCAATGAATTCTTTGTTTATTGTATTCCAAACTATATATTTAAAAGTCATTTATATTTAACTCCTTTTTTAATTACTACTGATTAGGTAAACCAGCTTCTAGACATTCATTGTATGCTCTTTCGTTATCAATTTCTGTTCTATAATAATCAATAATTTGTCCTATTTCAAGATGTGTCATTCTATTAATTTCACTCGCTTTATATATTTCCTCATTTCTTAAACCATATTCTTTTTGTAATCCTTGTACATACTTAATTTGTTTCTTTGTAGCCATTATAAACTAACTCCTTTACAAATTTAATTTTTTCATAAGTTTTTCAAAATCATTTAAACCATCTAATTCATCCATATTCTTAATATCTTGTTTTAAAATACTTAATGTTCGTTCTATTGGTTGAGCTACATAACTAAAATCTTCAACTTCTTTTAACTTCTCATAACCATATTTATAAGCACTTATTTTTTCTTCTTTGTATTTAAACCATATATCTTTATACCTATTATTTTCTTCCTTATCGATATCCTTTTTATATACTAGTTCTTTAATGATTTGTGTATAATCTAAAACTGAATCATCACTTGAAAAACTAGTTAAAGAATCATTGTTAATTTCATCAACATCTATGTTTTTTGTTATTTTTGACCAATCTTCCTTACTCAATGTTGTTGTATATTCTCTGCTTTTATCTCCCATAGAATTAGGTGGTTCTACAATATGAGCAAATCGACAATCTTTATTCATACATACCAAATACGTTACACTTGTTGTTACACTTTCTACTTTATTACGCCCGCAATTAGGACAGTAATTATAATATCTTACCATTTTCATCATTCCTTTATTGTTTTAATTATTATTACTATAACAGCTATTACAATAATTGTCAAGATAATGTATAGAAATAATATTGGATGAATAATACATAAAGATAATATTGAAAATGCACAACCACATAATACATCATACAACAATAATTTATACCATTTAACTTTTTCTTCCTCATTAAAATAACCAAGAAAAACAATAGGTATACCAAAGACAGAAAAAAACCAAACCATAGCTGGTATGGTTAAAAAATATGATTGAATATTGAAATGATTTAATAGTAAACTAGGGAGTATTGCAATAAAGGATATTACACCAATTGTAATGGCAAGTATAATCAAAACTAATAATACTAATATTAAAGGTAATAGTAAGTATTCCCACAAATTTTTAAATAATCTTTTAATAAAATTCATATTTTCCTCCTATAATGTGTATCTTACCCTGCATCATAATGATTATCATTTAAATCATAATCGGCATCTTTAGGTCTAACCCTATCCCAATTTACACTTGCTTTAAACTTAGGTCGAAAATCCCCATTCCCATCAGCATATATAGAAACTGTTCTTGATGCGCCTAAGTCACCTAAATACTCCATCTTATCTAGCATTGACATAAATTCATTAACCCATCTTTCTTCCATTTCAACTTCAATTGTAAATTTCTTTTTCATAATTATTTCCTCCTATAAAATGTATGTTATTCCCAGAAACCCCACTCATTACTTTCTTTTTCTTTTATGGTATAGTCATAACTAACCTCAAAATTCTCACTATCAAGAAATTCTTTTAGCCTTTTCTTCCGATTTATTAAAACATGTAGATTTCCATTCTTAGCAATTTGCGTGTCTTGATAACTATTTAAGTACTCGTTATCCCAATTCCAATCTACAAAATACTCCTCTTTTGAATTATCATCATATGCAACTTCTACACTTGCTATATCTGCATGTTGAATTAGTCTTTTAGAACAACTAAGGCTTTCTTCATCTTCTTCATCAAATAGACCTAAAGTTTTAATCGTTTCTGGATTAATAATATCAAAATAGATACTATTAGCAGTTTGGAGCTTAGCAATGCTATTGATTGCATTTCGTCTTACACTTATATCTATATCCGCAATAATTATATTTGCTAAATGCTTGGTTGGAATCTTGATGTACTCACAATTTTCTAAAACTAATACTATTTCTTTTACTTTTGTCATATTTTATTCTACTCCTTATAAAATGTGTGTTTTAACGCCACTCTTTTCTTCAAAAAGTATCAATATATCTAAGTCTCCTATCGCACTAAACATTAAATTTCTAAAATGTTTCTTTTCATCTGTTGACATATTTTCAACATCTCTCATCAGTTCTTTAAATATTTTTTCATAATCCATAATTACTCCTCCTAAAAGTTTTCTAGTTAAGTTAAATCAATTTTATATAACTTCTTATTAATTTTATGTTCTTCAAATTTAAAACCTACACCCTTCTCGTAAAATCCCTCTAACTTAACTTCTACTGTCTTAGGGCTTAAAACATATCTAGTGCCTAAAGAATCTTCATAACTACCTTTAGTTTCAAGTAGTATTGTTCCTTTTTTTAGTAGGGTATGACAACCATGATTAGAGTATATATCTTCTTTAACTACTTTATATTCTTCTATTTTGTTATCTAATAACCAACTATACATACTTTCTAGCACAATAGAATCTACATTTTTAACTATCATAACTAGCTCCTCCTATAAAATAATTCTTTTAATTAATTTTTTAATTTTATTAGTGTATCTAAATACTGTTTTAATCTATTAAAATAAATATCTTCTACATAATGTGCAGGAAGTGTCAAAGTTACTTTACTTCATTACGTTATCACATATGTGCTACCTGAATGATTTAAACCTATTACCTTATCTTCAAATTTCTCAATGATTAACAAAGGTAATTCTCCACCGATTTCATTACCTTTAAAAAATACTGATACAAAATCTCTTATTTCTAAATTATTAATATCTTTAATTTTCTCATTCATAACATTTTCATCCTTATAAAATGTATGTTTTAAATTCTTTCAATTGTATCAGTGTTTAAATTCAAACAATATTTTACCTTTTTATCTAGTCCTCCTTTAGTGAAACCCTCGGATGTTCCTTGCCCTTGCATATAAAAATACTTAAACAGTTCATTATTGTATCGTAAGTATATATCCATACCGAAATATGTTTCAATATAAAATGGAGGATATTCCATCACATTATCATTGTAAAAGTTATTGATATACTTACAAATAGATTCTAACTCTTGATGCATAAACTCTTCACTTGAATATAGATGTTTATACTTATCTTTATAGAGATACAGAATATCTTCTGTTGAGATACTTCCGAGTATCTCAATTGTCTCAGTAAACATTTTATTTAAATCAAAATCTTTGTTTTTAGCTTTCTTTAAAATTAAATTTCTTCTATTTTCTTTTTCTTTTAATCCATTATTAATGCTTTCTATTTGTTCATCAGTCATATTTGATATATTTTTCAATATTTTATCAAATTTGTCATCTATATTACTCATATAGTATCGCTCCTTATAAAATGATTCTTTTATTACCTCATATATTTATTCCTATTTACTGTACTTGGTTTTGGTAGCTTATCAATGTCATATTGCTTTACATCTTCATGCATATATGTTTTTAATAATTTATCATTCTTTATAATGTATTTGCTATAATCTTTACTACTATTAAATTCTAAATGGCTTTTATCTTTTAAATTTTCTTTTTTCTTACCTTTTTCCATATTTAAAACTCCTTTACTTTATTGTAGTCTAAGTATATAACAAAAAACACCCAGTGTCAAGGGTGTTTTTATAATTTATTCAATATATTCAATATTATCTTTAGTTTCTAATATACCTTTTGCTGTATTATATACTAACTCAGGTTTATCTTCGACATCAAATGGAACAATGTTTTTACTTTTATCAAGTTCAAACTTTATTTTACTCATTAAGTCTTTAAAACCTACAAAATAACCTTTTCTTTCATCTAGATTATTCTTTTGATACGTGTATGTTCTATCAAAAGGTTTAACAAAGAATCTATAAGTATTTCTGCCTTTAACATAGTTAAATGATATTGCGTGACTTTCATAATATCTAATACTTGTTTCTTGTAAGATATAACCATTAATAGGTATTTTTGTAATACTATCAAAAGCATCTTGGAAATCAGATAAATCATATAATAAGTCATTTGTATAAGATTTAATAGTTTCTAATACATTATTTTCAGTAACAAATACGTATTTTAAATCACGAGTAGTAAAACTAGGAATACATATAGCTTCTTTAACATCTCTAAAATTCCCTTTAGAAGATAATATTATTTCATTTATTTTTTGTTCTCTATCAGGAACTAATCCTATAATTAAAGGTATATTATTATATTTCAATTCTACATTAATACTCTGACTTTCTATAATATATGGTTTAACTATTTCTTTAATTTTTTGAAAACTTTTGATTTTATTCTCTACAGAAGTTATATTATAGTTTATTTCTTTAAAAATAGAACTTAATGCTTTATGTGCTTTATAACCATCTAAAGTATAATCCAAATCATAAATACTCATTAAAAAATAAGATAAAACTTTTTTGTTTAAGCTATTATAAATTTCTAGATTTAAACTAGGATTTTTATACGAACAATCTAGTTTTAGTAAAAATTTAAAATTTTCATGTCCGTATTTACGTGTACGTTCAAGACTATACTTAGAGTAGTCACTAACTTCTACTAAATCAAAGTCCAAATCTTCTTTGATTTTATTTACTAAACTTTTAGCAATATCATACTTGGAAAATAGGAACATATCATCTTTTTTCTTTATTGTTGGTTCTGGTTTAGACTCGAGAAATGCAAAAATTACACTAAAAATAACTAAAAAAACTACGAAAACTATCATCATACCTAATACAATTTTCATTATTTATACACTCCTTTGTAATTATTTTCATTAGTATCTTCTCCTTTTATTTTTTATGAAAATACATCTTTCATTTTGTTATAAGCATCTAATAGTTTATTATATTTTTGTTTAGAAATAGTTACTTTTTCTTGTATACTTGATTTTTTAAAATGTTCTTCATAATCTCGTTTACAAGGTCTAACAATATAATCAATTTGTTTCTTTGGAAAGAGGTGTTTTTCTACGGGTTTATTTCCTTTACCATCTCTATTTTGAGTAATAACAGCTACGTTATCAAAATTATGGTTGTAAACAATGATACCATTGAATCCAAATATAGATATTTTTTCTGATACAAATATATCCCCTTCTCTATAATCGTCAGTTTTTAATAATTCTTTGGACTTAATGATTTTCCAAGAATTAGGTAATTTCTCGTATTTCATTCTACTAGCATTTAACTTAGTTGTATATTTATTTAAAGTTAATCGTTTTACATAATTAGATACTAGATTTGTGGATTGGTACCCATTAATATTGTTACTTTTTATAAATTTTCCTACGTAATCATTTAAATACATGTTTTATTTTCTCCTTTATAAATTTTCTAAATGGTATTTGTAAGAACGTTTTACTTTGTTTAGCTCTTCTAATGCTTTATTTAAACATACAGTATTGATAAGACCATTAGTGTCTAATTTTAAGTACTCTACATCAGTAATAATTCTTTCTAAAGAATTCACATACTCCTTTAATTGCTCTTCACTTTCCATTATATAACTCCTTTCTATATACCTAATGCTATTAAGATAAGGCTTACTAAGATAAGCACTACCATAATTAACATTATTAATAGAGGTATGGCTTCTTCTTTATTTCCATCTTTAAATAGTTTAATTACTTCTACTAAAACACTAAAACAAATAGCTAAGTAAAATAAAGCTAATACACTTGCTAAAATAATAAAACCTATCACTTTTACTCCTCCTTATTTATTATATATAAACTATAACATAAAAAAAGACCCCTGTCAATAGGGGTCAGTAAAAAATTTTAATACTATTTTAGATTAACAATCGGTTCTTTATCTATATTATTTATGTCTCATATCTAATATAGCATTTCCTGAATCTGGTAATGTGATAGGTGTATCACCTTTCCATTTTTCAATAAGTTGTTTTTGTAGTAACTCATCTGTTAATGATTCTTCTACAATTTCATTTGCTTTCTTAGTACCTTTTGCTTCAATTTCTTTACGTTCAGCTTCTTCTTTAGCAATTTGTTTGTCAACTTTCTTTCTCTCTAATTCTTGATTTGCTTTAACACGACTGTCAATTGCTTTTTGAGTATTTTTATCTGCTTTTGGAGAACTTAAAGCAATATCTTCAACAATAAAACCTTGACCTTTAAGATTTTCTTCAAGTTTATCTAAAGTAGATTTTTTAATTTCACTTGTTTTAACACCGAAAGCATCAATTACTGAGTATTTAGAAACAGATTGACGTACGTTATCTTGTACTCTTGAACGTAAATAACCTTTTTCTAGCTGTTCAATATCTGCACTACCAAAACGATTAAATAATTCAACTGCTTTTGAGCTATCAACTTTATAGTTTACATCAATATCTAAATTAAGGTTTTTACCATCTGACGTTGATACATTCATATCTTTGTAGCTGATAGTTTGTGTTCTTGTAGGATATTCATTTACTCTGTTCATAGGTGCTACTAAGTGCCAGCCAGGACTTAGAGTATTATCCTTAACACCTTTAGGTGAGTATACAACACCTACTGTTCCTTGCGGTACTCTTTCAATACTTAGAAACGCAATTATAATTGCTACAACAATAATAATACCGCCTATAGTTAATCCTAAACCTGCTTTTACTTTACTTTCCATAATCATTCTCCTTTTTTAATATCTTTATGAAGTTTTTTTAACTCCGATATTTCTTCTTCAAGTTCTTTAATTTGAGATACACTCGATGTTGATGATTCTAATGCTTCTTTTTCATGGTTTTTTAATTCAATCTCATAGTCAACCATTTTTAATCTCTTATTAATTTCTCTTTTCTCTATTTCTTTCCTTACATACTCAAATAGCTTAGTTGCTCCAATAATTATACCTAGTATGATTACTACAAAAATTAAAGCAACTAATAGTAACCAAGCCATATACCTAACCTACTTTCTTCTCTTTAACTATTCTTGTTTAAGTTTATCTTTTTGTTCAGGTGTTAACATTAACTATCTCTCCAAACTTGATTTATTTCATTATGAGTTCTTCCTGTTTCATTTTTTGCAAATTCTTCTTGCATTTTTCTTAAAGTGATAATATCTGTATTCTTAAGTTCTTTTCTAGTTAAATTAGAATAATCACGAACCCAGTAATAAAAAGCTCTTAAACTTTCGTTTTCTTGTAAAATTCTTTGAATAGGTCGTCTATCATTACCTTTAGCTAAGCTTTCTACGATACCTCTCATGTATTTCCAGTCATTATAGTACTTAGATTTATACTTAAACATAAAACCATTTGAATCTTCAAATACATATCCTTCATGTTTAATATCTAAAGAGTTATGATTATTCTTATACCAATCATAAAACTCTACCCAAGTATCGAACATAAGAGACCATGATTTAAAAGGTACTCCGATAGATAAAGCAAATGTATAAGTATTGGAATAACTTTCTTTTTTGAATTCTAAAGTATTATGAATAATATCTAATAAAACGATATGACTTTTATCATATTCAATGATATGTGGGTCGTTTTCAATATCAATAACTTCAAACACTAAAGTTCTATCATGTTCTTTAAGATACTTAACGATTGTTTCTACTTGAATATCATCAAACTGCTTATCAAATAAATCTTTAAACCATAGAGCATAATCATTATTATGCTTACTTAAATGTGTTTTTGATTTACTACAAAAGACTAAATCATCAATGTTAGAATCAAAGTAAACTAAACCTAAATAACCATTCTCTTTTTTATAACCATATAACGGAAATTTAATAATATCAGGTAATGCATCTAATTTTGTCTCAGGTCTTTCATTAATATTGAAAAATTTATTATAACCTCTACCTAAAATTTTATTTACTAGAGTATCAATAAATAATCCTCTAGCACTTACTGTTAATTGGTTCCATCTTTTTTTATCAAATGCTTTTTTAGTAAAGTTAACAGATACTACATAATTGTACTGTTCAATGACTTTGATAGATTTTTTCTCTTCTTTAGCTAAATTTAAATATTTATCTACTGTTAAATCTTTATCAATTGATTTTAAATAGTCTTCATTAACTAAGAACTTATGATTAAATTTTTCATTTTTAATTAATACAGGGTCGATACTATTATTACTGTTAATCGTTACTGCTCTTAAGTAACCACCTTTTTCGACTCTACCTTCTAGATTAATAGAATTTTTTGTTAAATCTAAACGTTCACGATATAAATTTCTATGACCGTGAATCTGAATAACTGAACTATCTTTCCATTTACTGTCTACATCAAATTCATAACTACCTACACCATTAATAAGTTGATGTGTTGATACTTTATTTAAATTATCTAACATATTAGGTAAGATACCACCATGATTAATAACATAGTATTGTCCTCTATAATTAAAGTATAGAACTTGTTGTAAGTTTCTTAAAATAGCACGTACTCGTTTAGGTGTAATACCATTATCAAGGAAAGATTTTAACGTGTAAACAAAACCTCTAGCTTTAAATACATCTAAGACTAATTTAAATAACTTACTAAAGTCATCACTCACTTTATGAAGCTCTTCATACGTATCTGTATCTAAGTGAGCATACCTACGTAAATGTCTTTCATGATTACCTTCTAATAATTCTACATTGTCTAAGTTATGGATAAGTTCTAAATAATCAAAAGTTTCTTTAGGTTCTAAACCTCTATCAAAATAATCTCCTACAAAAATAAATAATTCATTAGGGTGGTCTACAATGTAGTTGTAACTAGCAAATTCATTTAAAGCTGTGAAACAAGAATGTACATCACCGATAACATGAATTTTATCATAATGATTTACTTCCATAAAATCTTTATCCCACTCAAGAGAACTTAATACTTCTTCAGGTTTTAATTCTTTTGCAACACTAGGAATATGTTCATGTTGTAGTCTTTCATAAATATTCTCAATAACTTCTACAGGAACTTGTTTTAATTTTTCCCTTTGGTTATTACGTTCAATTAATGTATCTAAGTCTTCTTCTAAGGTTACTACATAAACACGATAACCGTATACTTTAGCTAACTTCTCATATCGTTTAATTAACTTACCTGTAGAGTGTGTAGCATCAATTACAGTAAATTCACCATTACTCATACGATTTTCTAAAATTTCAAATAATGTTTTCCAAACTAGATTATCTTTATCTTGAGTAATCGCTATTCTACCTTCTTCATTATAGATAGGTGAACCGAATTGTAATCTTAAAGTGTCTGGACTTAATGTGTAATTTTCTAGTCCTTTCTCTTTAATAAAAGTAGATTTACCTACACCTGGTACACCTCTCATTAATAATAATTGTTTCATAATTACCTCTCCTTTTATTATTTAATACTAATAAATTCTATACTGTTTAAAGGTACCCAAACATCGTCTTCTGTTGAATTACTTGCAAAAAATAGTGAAAATGTATCAGCGTCACAGTTTTTTAACAACTTAATAAGACTATCTCTCTCTTCAATTGAAACATTAATATCCATATATTTCCCACTTTTTAGAGCTACTGTGACTTTATATTGTTTTTCTTCTTTAAAATTTTCCATATTATTCATTGAAATATCTCCTTTATTTTTTGATATATACATCATATTTAGTGTCTAATTCTCTATGACCTGTTATGAAATAAATTTTACTTTTCTTTGATACTGTATATGTTGTTTTCTTTATATAACTTTTATTACTCTCATGTGCTTTTACGTCAACAGAAGATACTGATGCTATTTCATTGAATTGTTCTGCTGAAATTACTGATACATTTTTATCTTTTAAAGCTACTTCTTTAGGTAAAATAATAGTTACTCCTATTAGTAAAATACCTATAAATCCTAAAAATTCAAAACTTTTTTTTCTCTTTTTTATCCCTACGTACCATGATACTACTGTTAGAACTAAAATAATAAAATAAAAAATCATAATTTACCTCCTTTAACTTAACTATAAACTATAATAACTTTTTTGTCAAGTAATTATTTAAATTCTGATAAATCTTTATGTACTTCGGTAGGTTCTAGGTAGTATTTTTTAGCTGTTTTAGTTATGCCTATTAGTTTATCATTTGTGTTATCTTTATCTACAATCAAACTATTAATTTGCTCTTGTATAATATTTTTCGTATTAGGGTTCTTTGTTTTAATTTTACTTATTTCTTTTTCATAAATTTTAATTTGAATATCATTACGTTTTTTGATTAAAGGTCTAACTTCTTTATTTAACTTACGTTTAATAAAATCACTAATATCATCTCTAGTATCCTTTATAGATTCCCAATCAGCTTCATTATCACTCATAATAGTAATAATATTTAAGTGTTTATCAATAACAAGTTTATGCTCTTTAAATACATAAACTTCTCGACCCTTTTCTTGTTGTGTGACATAAGTAGCTTTATTTAAAGCTTTGGCTACCCACTCTTTTGCTTTTTCACGTGATGAATTTTCTACCCTCATTAAAAATCTTTCATAAGCATGGTTAGTTATATTCACATGCTTACTAAGTATAGGTTTTTTTCTTTCCACTATATTTAGCATGTTTAACATCTCCTTATTTGTTATGTCTTAATGATACTATAATTTATATTAGATGTCAATACTTTTTATAAAAAAAGAAGTGTAGTTTTATACTACACTTCATCTACTACGTTTTGTGCTTCTTTAAACATTGTATCTTCTAAGTTATAAATCTCACTTAAAGTAAATTGCAATGTGTCACTAATTCTAGATAGTGCAATTCTTTCAGTAACTTTAATATTTAATTTAGTAAAATGTTGTTTTACTAGTCCGTTATCTGTTTCTAATACCGTATCTCCATTAACTTTAATTACAAATTCGTTATTATCTTTGAGTAGTCGTAATGAACCTACATCAAAAGATTCTAACAATTTAACAATACTATTTAAAATACTTAATTCTGATTCTTTTAATACTGATAATTTTTCATTATTCATATATTAATTCACTCCTTCTTTGTAATGAATTGAATAGCCTTCTACTTGAGATAATAAGAATTCTAAATCTACAGTTGAGTCATGTTCTTTAAACTCGATTAAAAATGTATTATTTCTATCACTTTTAAATGCATGTTTGAATTTATTAATCTCATTTTCTAAACTATAAACATCATTTTTATTTACTTTAATAACTTTACCACTCTTCAAGTTGATAACGAGTTCGGTTGGTCTTTTAATGATGTCAGCATATGTTTCTATTTCTCTCTTTTGTTTTTCGTGATACTGAATTACTAACGTTAAATCAGAACCTTTTAGACCTTCCTTATTAAAGTTAGCATTTAAGTCATTACCATTAGATAATGTGACATGATTGTCTAGTTTTCTACTTTCTCTAATAATTAAGTCCTCATCTTGTAAATGAATAATGATACTTCCTTTACGTACTTCATAATTATATCCATACTGGCTTAACTTATCTTCAATTAAATCTTGATACAACATTATTTTTTCAGTTCCTTTCTTATAAGAAAAACAAGAAAGGTTTATATTAAGGTTGATAAACTATATGTTTACCCTTATTAATAATGGTTTACTACAAACCTCTACAAGGTTTGAGAATAACTTCTCATTCCATGCTTCTTGTTTTTCTAAATATTTTCTTAATATATTTAAACTACCATTTAAGTCTGCATTAATTAACTTTCCTTCTTTACTCTTATACAATCCTCTTTTAACTCTTTTACCAGAGAATGTAACTATATTCTTTTTAGAATCCCATATAGGTATTTCATCTAAATCAAGAAAACTAGATTTACTAGTATAAGATTCTTCCTGTAGAATGATATTGATTCCTTTTTCTTTACATTTATAAGTAAGTATTTGTATAAGTGTATAAAATGGAATTTGAATAAAAGTCTGTTTACTAGATTTTCTCATTGTTGTGTCTTGTTTCCACCCTTTGTTATAGCCTATGACTAAGGTATTAACTTGGTTTGAAACTAGTTGATTCACAACATAATGAGTAGACTTATGAAAGTAATCTTTTACTTTATTCATTCTTTTCCTGTGAATACTACATAGTCTATGACTAGACTTTTGTCTATTCAATTTCCAAAGCAACTTTTTGTTTCTTGCTAATAACTTATTATAATAAACATTCATGCTTTTAATTGGTTTACCATTAATAATAAATGGAGTAAATACGTTAGATGATACAGTCATTAAGTTATTAATTCCTAAATCTATACTAGCATATCTACCATTATCTTTTTTCTTTTCTTTTATAAGTTTATTATACCCTATCTCAAAAACAATATGATTACCTTTAGGAATAATCCTAACAAATTGAACTTCTTCTTTAGTTAAGTTTGTTTTAATAAAAATATTTGTTTTTGATAAGTGGATATAGCCTTTACGTTTAACAAAAGAAATAGCTTTCTTTTCGTAATGTACAATTTGTTTTCCATTCTCAGTATCTAAATATTTAGGTATTCTTGCAAAATACCCTTTCCTTCTTAAATTGAAAAAAGATTTAAAATTTTTATCTACTAACCTTTGTGTACATTTAGATACTTTAGCAGGCAAAGCTCTATAGTCTGTATTATTAGAATGAGTAAACTGTTTATTAACATCATAATACCTTAGATACTTTTTATTTTTAAAGTAATACTGTCTTACTGCATAAAGTGTAGCATTATAAAGGTTTTTACTTAAAAAACATAAGTTATCTGCTTCTTTATATCTATTATCTTGTGTTGTTATTTGATGTTGTTCTACTCTAGTTTCATACTTCATTTTTCTAAATTTTTACTTTCCTTATTTAATTCAGACTTTTTTAACATAATACTTATCTCCTTTCTTATTTATAGTATAGCATAAACTAAGAAAAAAGACAAGTATTTATTTGTTTTTTTTACAGTTTATTTAAACTGATTTTCCACCTTTTTCTTTATTAAATTATCTATATCAGGTTCATTAAATGATTTAATAATGTATCTACCTTTTTTGTTAAAAATAACATCAAAGAAACCATCATCTTGTAACCTAATAACTGCTTCAATATTAAACTGCTTTAACTTCTTAAATATTTCTGTTGTCATAGGAGCCTCAAAAACAAAAACTACATCTTTATTTTTTTGTTTATTAACATGTTTTTTATTGAAGTTTGTAATACTACCATAACATAATTTATTTTTCTTGTCAATACCTTTAAAGTATTTTTTCATAGAATCATTTAAGTATGGTTCTTCTTGTTTTTTATACGGAAATGCTACTATAATCATCTTCTATATCCTTTCAAATATAATATCTTATGAAAATACTCTATTGCTCTGTGTGCTTTAGCTATTGTTGTAGCGTACTCTAATAATTCATTTTCTGATAGAGGTTTTTCTGTATCTCTTTTTATATCTGCTACTAAGTTTACTTTATCTAAACCATCATCATAAATAACAGGAGCATATTCTAAATCACAATCTACTGTAGCTATTATTTGCTCTCCTGCTTTTTCTACTTTCAATCTAAACTCTCTATAGTAATCTTCAAACACAACTTCACTCATCTGTATACCTTCTCCTTAAATCAATATATCCTGACTTTTCTCTAATATGTTTTAATCGTTGTAGTTTCTGTTCTCTTGTCAGGTTAGACCTATACGGTTCTGATTTTTTGTTTTTAAATCTTTTTTTAGTATTCGTATCTTTACTTTCTTGTTGCATCTTCTCTAAGAAATTCATAACAAACCTCCTCTTTTGTTATAGTAACATAAAAGCAAAAAACAGTCAATACTTTTTAGTATCGACTGCTTAAAAAAAGGATAATTCCTATAGCTATGAATATAACTACTACCAAAAAACTCACGGTATCCCTCCTCTATTTTACTTTTTCTCCTTTAGGTACGAATCTATATATGTGTACTCGGTTACCGTCATCATCTTTTGAGTATACTCTAATGAGTGTAAATTCTTTAGCTTCTTTAAATCTACTAGTTTTAAACACGGTTGTATCTACACTATTATCTGTTGTTCTCCCAGGAATATACGTAGGTAAGTCTTCTGTGAAATAGACTTTATTGTCTTTAATATGGTCTTTTGTGAAATCACCTATTTCTTCTACTTTCTCTCCTTTAACTTCTGAAGACTGTTTTGTAAAGTGTTCCGTATCTTTACCTTGAATGTTAATTGTTGTAATGTAAATACTCATAGAAAGAATTAAAATAATAATAGCTACAATATAACCTTTATTTAATCTATCCATTTCTACTTATTCCCTTCTATAATAAAATAGCTTTCTCTTATGTAATATAAGAGAAAGCACAAACTTAAATACTATTCATAATAAATACACATTTATCTACAAGAGGACAATAAACCATACTCTCAGAATCATCTAACATATCTTTTAATTTAAGATAATGCTTAAGATAACTATCAGGATTAGCTAAATCTTTATACCTAACTAAGCAATCATCAATTTTAAGTTCTATATCTTTTTTACTTACGATTTCTAATTGAGTTACTTCTTCACTAGAAGTTAATATATAACCTTTCTCTATAACTTCATCTGATACATCTTCAACTTTTACATTATTTTTAATATCTTCCACTAGTTGATACTGGTCGTAATTGTAATCATCAGATTTAATTCTAAATAAAGGTTCTATTACCCTAGCTCTTTCAAGAATACTAATTGGTGCACTGTTTTTATGTTTATTATATAGGTACTCATTTTCTGTTATTCTTTCTTTTGATAACCCAATATAATGACCTGTTGGTGTTCCAAATTTCTCTTCTAAATCTGGAGTTACAGTAGCAATCATAAGCGTATCATAATTAACTTCAGTACCTATTACTTTGTAATTACTTACTACATTTTCTAAACCTTCTAAATCTAATAAGGAATGTTTAAGCTCTTCTAATGTATAACCTGATTCTATATTCTTTATTTGTGTATTTTCTTCATTATTAGGAGAACCATAATGTTCTTTATTCCTCATCTCATTTAATTTATCTGAAAAACTCATATGTTACACACCTACAATTCTACTACAATTTCTTATTCCTCTTGTTCATCATTAAGTGCTTCTTCTTTAGAACCTGTTTTTCTCTCTACATTATATAAGTCTAAAATATAGTACAAACCATTTTTATGAATATTATACTTCTTATAAATATCTTCTACATTCATAAAATGATAATCTTTGATAAGTTGTTTTGTTTTTTCTACATCATTTAATACGTGAGCTACTCTCTCAGAAACTCTAGATTTCTTGTTTCTTTTCTCTACTTTATAACTGTTAATTACTGAGTAAATCATACCTGTACTTACTTTAACTGCTTTTGAGATTTCTTTAAACGGTGCTCCTTCTTCATATAAAGTAACGATTTGTTGCTCTTTAATTGTGTTGAATCTTTTATCTTTCTTTAAAGGTGTAAATTCTTTTTTATTTTCTGTACCTAAAATCTTCTCTTCTTCTTTATTTAATGAAATAAACATATAAAAAACTCCTTTTGTTTTGATACTTATATTATACTACACTTAATCATTATTGTCAATATCTTTTACTAAAGTTAACTCACTTTCTTTAAATACCTTATCGTATTCACCTGTTAGCTTATAAAAGTAACTGTTGTTATCAGTTAGTACTTCTGTAATCCTAGCAACATCTTTACTTGAATTTTCATTTAATAGATTAAATCGTTCATACTCTACAATATCATTAACTTTAAATTTATTGTCTGTTACATTAAATTCTTCATCTAAGTAAACATTAAATGTAATAAGAGCATTAATAGAAATATTATAAGGCACCCAATACCTATTATAAAAAGTTGTTTCTTTTCTAATATCTCTTGATATTTCTGTCATCTGGTGTCTACCAGGATTAAGTCTTACAAGGATTGTTCCTTGGTCTCCTTGTTCTAGTCTTAATACTTTACCATCTACTAGGTAATGAATAATATCTGTTAAATTTTCAATTGGTAGTGCTTCTTTTACTGGTTGTATATTAATCGGATTGACTTCCATAATTTACCTCACTCACTTTACACATTAAATAGATATTCCAGCTTGTTCCATAGCTTCTTTAAATTTTTTGTCTTCTTCATTTAAATCTAGACTTTGATAGAATTCTTTTTCCTTTTCTTCTAATCTTTGTAGTACTTGTTCGTGTTGCTCCTCAGGAATAAATTCTAATAATACTTCTGTCATAGCTGATTCTCTAGCTGTTTGTTTAAGCATAAGCTCTTTTAACCCAATATAACTTAAGCCTTTTAATTCCCCATTAGTTATCTTATTCTTTGTTTCTATTGCTCTTATCATTAAAGCTGGGTCTAATGTATCTACCCATTTTAAACCTTCTCTACCTTTATAAATAATTTCATCTAATATCTGAGCGTCATTATATATTTTCTCAGTATAACTTTTAGCTTCTTCAAAACTAGGTGCAATTTCTTGACCTTTATAACTCACCTCTTTATCAGATATATCATCTACAGAGGTTTTCTTTCTCTTATCTATAAGCTCTCCTAAATCCCAACCATTTTGAATAGCTTCTCTTCTTTTGTTTTTATATCTTGATAAAGATGGTTTAGATATGTCTAAGTCATACTCTTTACATATATCTATAATATCATCGAAACTCATATCTTCATCTAAAGCATTATCTACTTTAGTTCTTAATAATTTATTGTGATATAGCTTAGAGAGTATACTCTCTTTTTTTTCAACAACTTTAATAGTGTCTTTTTTATTTTTTAAATTTTTCTTTCTAGCCATAATATAATATTTCCTTTCTAATGTAAAAGTATGTAATTAGTTACATATATGAAACGTAGTTACAATTAATAAAACAATCCCTTTACATCAACTTATTTCAGTCCACATTATATAATATATCACAATTTCTGTTATTATTTTATATCATTATAAGTATTTATAAAAAATATATACAATTTTGTAGTAAATTTTATTTGTAAAACACTTTAATTTAGCTATATTTAATTGAAATACAGAGTTGTTTTTCATAAAAATTCATTTTATGAATATTATTTACCTGCATTTTTTACTACTACTTACTTTACTTTTTAATAAAAGAAACTATTTAAATATACACTTATTCTGCATAAATTCTCTCTGCTTCTGCTTTCATTTCCTCTACAAATGAATCATCTTCATAAGCTTCTTTAGTAAAGAAAACGATTGGCTCTTCAGCTACACCATTTTGATATTCATAAACATCATCCATAGCTACTTTAGAATACTTTTGATAGTAGTTAACCATGAATGTAGGTAAGTTAGCTAAAACATTATCTCCAAATAGACCAAATAAAACTACAATAAGACTATTCCCTAATAAAGGAAAAGCAAAAATTAAATTATAAAGTGCATAAATAAATACAAAAAACCCAATAACTCTAAGGAATGGAATACTAAATACAATTCCTGAAATCATAAACCAGTTAATAAATCTTACTCCTGCATCTACTGAAGCTGTTCTCAATGCTTCAGTTCCTTCAAACGCTTCTTTACCATTCAACATTAATGAATCTAATACTCTTAATCCTTTAATGCCTAAAAACCAAATTACTCCTAAAATAATAATTCCTAATAACATAATAACAAAATCCCTTCTCTTTTTTTATTTATTGTTTCTATAGTTATACTATAATACAAAGAGAGGGGATTGTCAACAGTTTTTTAGAAAAAAATTGATAATTTTTTATTATTTTTTAAGGTAATTTCAAAAGTGTACCTGTTATCTTCTTTAATAACTTTAGAATAAGATATATCATTAGTTTTAAATGATAAAAATGATTGACCGCAAGCTATAGAATATCTACTAGTATTATCTGATACAATAAATATTCCTGTTTCATTGGTATTATATAAATTATAAGTAATAGAGCCATCATCAAAGAATACACAAGGTATTTCTTTATTGATAATTCTTCTCTCTAATAGGAAATCAAGTAGTTTTTCCGTATCTACTTTTGTTAATTTATCTTTCTTTGATAGCATACCTAATAATGTTTGTCCTTCATACTCTTTAAGTGTTGTCAATAAGTAAACCTCGTGTTTAAAGTCTATAATTTCTTCTTCAATTTTATATAATTTTAATTTAATATCTTTAGCAAGTGTAATTGTAGCTTCTGAAATTTCAGGCTCAATAAATAAGTTTTCTACATCAATAGCTTTAACTTGACTTACTTGAGTTCCTTTTAAAATCATATCTGTAAGAAGTCCAGGGTCTTTTACACCTTGGTCTATTTGGTCTACTTTAACACTTCCTAATCCTGAAGATTCTAATGATTTATTGTATCTAATAATATTAGGTTTATCGTTATCATGAACAATTAATCTATTGATAAATTCAAATCTATTACCTTTTTCAAATGTTACGTCTTCAATGTAAGGCTCAGGTATAACACCAATAGGATAATCTTTATCATGATAAGTAATACCTAGTAGTTCAATTTCTCCGTTTTTCATTTTATTATATAATGTCTCAGGTTTAATCTTTTTAAATGTGTTGGTTGTTAACATTAAGAATCCTTCCTTTTATTTGTTTGTTTTCTAATTTTAAATATAAAAATTAGATGTGTACTTTTAAATGTTCTTTGCTCTCTAATACTTAGTTTTCCTATTAGTAAACCACCTTTATGAACATAATAAAGTCTATCAGTATGTGTTATTTCTTGGTTTTTATATTTCTGTTTTAAGCTTAACATATTTTCATTTATACCTGTGGCTTTACTAATTAAATCAATACCATATTTTTTTTGTAATTTAACATCAGTTGAAGATATATTATTAAACTGTTTAGTAAATAGTAATTTATACATAGTTGTTGATTTATCTTTGTTAGGGTCTCTATGATTGTAAAACTTTGTATTCCCTGGTGATGGTGTAGGTGCAAAGTTAACTGGCATAAGTTTTGCTTTTCTTCTTTTATTCATTGATAGACTCAACTCCATTTTTTACTACATTAAAGAAGTCTTCTTCAATAACTTTCCATCTATCATTATAACCATAAATAACTACCCTTGTAAATAATTTATAGGTATTTTCTTCTCCTAAGTATTTTATTATTTGATTAATAACTGAGAATTTTTTCATTCTTTTAGATTGTGTTGTTTGAGAGAAGTTACCTGCTCCGCCTGTGTATCTACCATTCTTATTATAGTTATATCCTGAACGGAAAGTAAAAGGGTCTCTTATTTGTTTTAACATTATTAATAAGTTATGTTTCCATAGAATATTAAGTGTATGGTATGGGCTTCTCTGAGGTGATATAGTTGCCTTTTTGTATTTACCTACAATAGGTTTACCTTTAACATTTATATAGCTTATAATACCTACATGGTGGTGTTTATATCGTTTTAGTATTTGTTCTACTTTAGGTACATGCTTATCATGACACATAATATATACGTATTTACATACTTGACTATAATAATGTAGTTGTTTATTAAGTCGTTGTGTAGAATCTCTCTCTGTTTTTATCTCGATACCCATTACAGTACCATTTCTATCTAATACTAGACAATCAGTTCTACATTTACCTTGACAGATTACTTTCTCATTAAATATAGCAATGTCCTTAACATCACTTGTAATATCATCATCATAAAAAAGGTGTTGTTTAGTTTTTATTAGGTCTTTTATATCTTTCTCATAAAATTTAACTTCAGAAGACATTTAATCTATCCTCTTTCGTTTTTTTATAATATTCTACTACACTCTCTAAAGGTGTATAGGAATTAAACCATTTAATGTTAGATAAGCCAATAAAAACACCTGTATATTTACCATGCTCAACAACTATACCATCTTTTTGTGTCATTTTTTTATTATCTGGTTGTCTTTCAAAGAACCCTTTTCCAGTCTCACCTGTTACTGTGTCTCTACCTAACGGAATCACAGTAGCTATGAATATAGGTTCTTCTTCTACTTTCTTAGGTGTAACTTTCTTAGGTAATCTGCTTTTAATAATATTACTAATTGTTGTTCCTCCAGGTATTGTTTTTCTATATTCTTCAATTCTATATTTTTTAACTGGATTATCTATATTATTAACATCATGTACATTATATACAATAACATATTCTGATAAATCTTCTTCTATGTGTTCTACTATATAAACAGGTTTACCATCAAAATAATAAGCTCCTATACTTACCCTCATTTTTATTGATGGACTATCAAATGCACTAAAATTAAAATCCATTCTTCATCAGTTCCTTCTTTTCTTTTTATTATACCATATAATTAAAGTAGAAGCAAATATGCCTCTACTTTTTCTTAATTAACTTAGCTTGAATAAAAGACATAATCAAGGTAGTAATTAATCCTACAATAAGGTATCCTACTATAAATATAACACAATATAGTATTAAGAACCAAATATTAGTAGGTTGAATAAAATTATCAGAAAAAAAGCTAATTACTAATAAAAATATAAAACCAAGTAACCAATTAAGTAACGGGTAGTAATAATCAAAGTTATTAAAAGCTGGATAGCCAGCTTTTACTCTTTCTTTTTCAACCGACCATTGTTGAAATAAAGTAGCGACTGTATTTATTGTAACTAATATCATAGTAGATATTAGTATAGATAAAACATAATTCAAAATTAATCACTCCTAATCTAAGAACACTGTTTTAATGTCTATATTCTTAGTCCCCTCTTCTAACACTAATATTTGTTGAGAAGGTTTTGTCTTACTTAAGTGTAATTCTTTAGCATAGTTATTATAGCCCATTGGAGAGCTGGCAACAATATGAAATCTGTTATAATCTTCTTGTGTTATTCTATGATGATGTACATGTCCTGTAATAAGCAAATCAATATGTGAATCTGTAATAAATTTAGGAATATGATTACCTTTTCCTTTAAGTCCATCACCATGATTAACTACAATTTTTTTACCTAAAATTGTATCTCTAATATTATAAATATCTTCCCTATTATCAATAAGCTCAATATCTTTTAATACGCCTTGTTGTTTTAACATAAGTAGCATATCTAGTACTACAAACGCTACATTATCATTATAAACTTTTTGATTTTTATTACCTTGCATACGGTCATGATTACCACCAATAATACCGAATGTTAATTTACCTGGTACATATTGTCTAATATTATTTAAAATATCTATAATTAATCTAGTTCCTTTAGAAATTTGTTCAGCTAAAGTAAATTCTGTCTCAAATGCTTGGTTAACATCTCTCATAGATATATGTTCTACTAAATCACCTACAAAGTATACTGTAACATCTGTAATATCTTTACTTTCAATATCTTCAATAACTGTCTCTAAAAATTGGTTAAGTCTACGTTTTAGTATATTAAAGTCGTAACCACCATTAGTATAATCAGATGTCAAAGCACCAATATGAAAATCTGACAGTAAAACTACCATTGATTTTTCTTTTTCTGTATTTACATAATTATAAAACTGACTTTCTAATAATGTATTCATAGGTTGTAAATCTCTAATTATAGATTTCTTTAAATCTTCCATTAAGATATTAATATGTGCACCTTGTTTAGCATACTTACGAAATTCTCTTTGTTGTGATAGTGTACGCTCATTCTCAGTAACATATGTTGAAACAGTTTTAAAATAATCGTTACCTGTAAATACTTTTCTATCATCTACACTTCTTAAGTCACCTAAACCAAGTTCTCCAGATAAAGCTGAGTTTTTAAGACTGTTTAAATACTCATTCTCTCTAACTGTGTCTACAATATCAACAAATTCTGAAGAATTTACTTTATCTAATCCTAATTCTTTAATAATTTTATTAAATTTAGTTAAAACTATTTTACCTTCTTCTTTTCCTAGAACTCCGATAACAATAGCATATAACTCTTCTACTGTATTAAATCTACTTTCTGTCATAATTAATTCCCTTCTTTAATAAATTTCATTGTATTTTTTGCTAGTCGATTGACTGAACTAGGTATAAATGTACTAAACACATTTGTCTTATCATTATAACGTATATCAAACACTTCTGTCAAGTAATTTTTATCAACATTTTTACAATGAAATGTTATTAAGTCATTAGTTGACCGTGTTTGAGATGTTATAACAACCACACCAGTATTTCTTTTCCTTAAAATTCTATGAGCTAATACATATTTATAGATAACATCATTCTCGTTTAAGAAAAAGAAATTATTACCACCATCAACAACCCTATCTAACATCATTGAAATATAAACTTCATCTATATTAAGTTCTTTTTCTACTTGTGTGTAATTTATTTCTTCTAAGTTAATAAAGTTAAAATAGTTAGTAAAATCTCTAGCTATACTTAACCACTTATCATCTTTTATATCTAATAAAATCATAAGTTGTTTTAATAGACTTAAGTGCTGTTCTTCTTTAGTTACAGTAATAAAATTATCTGGGAATAATCCTATGTTACTTACATAATAGATACTACCTTTTAAGTATTGAGTATCTATATTTTTATAAATATAACCTACAAAAATAACATCTTCATCTTCTACACTTTCAAAAGAAACACGATTTATGTCTGTTTCATACTTTATCTTACTAATACCTTGAATATTTTCTTTGAAAAACTTATCTACTATATCCTTCTCAAGTATTAAAGGGTTAATAAAAATATACACTCTTACCACTCCATTCTAGCATATAAATATCCTTTTGATTCTTTATCTAGTCCTAAATTATCTTTACCATATTCTAGTACTCTATAACCATAAATATTTAGATAGTTTTGTATTGCGTTCATTTGACTTTGCACATTAACAGTAGCTACTGAAACTGTATCAAACTTAACAGCTACAAACTCTTCTTTATTTTCCATAAGTCTTTTTACTTTAACATGGTCGTCTGGGTTTCTAAGTAGAATAATATTCTCTTCTTTTATCATCATTTACACCTCTCTATATTTATTACAATTAATACTATAACATATATGTATATATTTGTCAATAAAAAAAGACTAGGAATTTAATCCTAGTCTAAAAAGCGGTATATTATTGAGGTTTTTCTTCTGCATTAACATCTGCTGTTGTATCTTTAGGGTCTACAGATACGTCTACATCTACGTCTGAACGTGACTCAGAAGGTTCTGAAGTATCTCCTTGCCCTTCACTTTGGTCGTTATGACGTACGTCTTCACGAGCATTTCCTGTTGGATAACTTGAAATTAAATCTTCGTTTGCACGACCTTTTTTATCTTCTGTTTTATCAGCATCTGATTGTTCTACGTCTTTAACTTCAAGTACGTCTTCTTTCTCATTAGTAATAAAGACGTTATATACTCCTAAACAGAATCTATCTTCAATAAATGCTAAGAACGCTTGTACTAATTGTTTACCTTTATCTAAACCTTTAATGTTTTCAGTTCGGATAAATGATTGGTGGTAAGGGTCAAATAAAGTGTTCACTACAAAATGAATATTATCTCCGTCTGTGTATACAACTGGAGAATCTTTCATTACATTAATAGTACCTCTACCATCTAATTGAATAGGGAATAAGAATAATTCACCATCTTGCTCTTTACAAATGTAAGAATAAATACCTCTATGTGTACGTGTATACCCGTCTTGTTCAGTTCTTACTTGTAAGTATTTATCTTTCAATGTTACTGTATCTTGCGTTAAAACTTCTTGTAAACTTTTTTTAGCCATATTTAAAATCTCCTAACTATTTTTTATAATATCTTTAACTCTAGGTTTAGAAATAACTTGATTTGCTATTTCTTCCCTTTGTTTATCTTTTTTACTGAAACTTGTATTTTTCCATGAAGTCCATACAATAGCTACTAATGAAACAATACCAGATATAATTAAGTAAAGTTGGTCGTCTGAAATTGGTAAAAAATCTTTACCTAATATACTTGATAATATTAAATTAATAACAGTTATAATTGAAACTATCAACGGTACAAATTCAGAAAATTTACGTCTTACTTGTTTTGAATTAGGAATAATAACCTCAACACTATCTAAGGCGTTATTAAATTTATCCTTGTCAAATTTATTTATCATGAAAATAACCTCACTACTGCTTTATTAAATTCATTCCTAATATAACAGTAGTAAGGCTTTTTTGCAAATATTTTGTTATTCCCAAACATTATTTTCAGTATATACTCTGTGTGTATTACTATCTATGTGTCTATTATGCTCATGATAAGCATTAATTTTAAATTTTACATAATCTTTTAGTTCTGACAGCTCTTTTGCTACATCTTTACGTTTAATTTGAGTGTATTCAGATACTCTGTTAACTATATACTTTTCATCTTCCATATCTTCATTCATTAGTAGTTCTTTTAATAGAATACTTTGTAATTCTGTAAATTCTACATCATCAAACACATATCGTATTAATTCACTTTCTTCTATACCTGTAGTTAAAGCTTCAGTTAGAGATTCTACTGTAGACTCTTTTTTACCTATCAACTCTGTACTTTTATACTTTTTATTTTTTTTAATATAACTATTACGTACTCTTAGAGTTAATTTTGCTTTAATATATCCAGGAAAATCAACTTTACTGTGTATATCATATTCTTTAACAAGTTTAATAAACTGCTCGTCTATATACTCTCGTAAATCTTCCCTTTCAGCTTCATTAGATAATATACCTGCATATTTATGATATAGAGACCATCTTAAATTTTTATATTTATTAAGTAATTTATCTATATCTCTTTCAAAATCAATAGGTATACCATCAGAATCAATTACATATCTATTACCGTTGTTCTTCTTCATAAGGGTTTGCTCCTTCAAAAATAATTTTGATTTTATGATTTTTATCCCTTACAAAAATATCTGAATAATGTATTGTTCTAGGTACTTTAACTGTACTATTTTCATATCTAAGTAATGAATAGCCTCCTACCCATCTATCTGAGACATAATTAATATACATTACATTAGAATCAGTGTGAGGGAAAGTACCCTCTTCAACAATTACTGATTCATTATTATCTTTTACTTTTTGAAATTTTTTAGCAATACTAATATACTCTCTAGGTGTTGTATCTTTTGAATTAGATTCACTTAAAGATTGTTTTACTCTATCTATATTTTGGTCTATTAAATTATAACTATTTGTCATTCTTCATCCGTACCTTTGTTTTCAATTTCAGTACTTTTAATCTCATAAAAATCTTTAAGAGCTTGATATTCTTCAATAGTAGTAATATCTACTATTTTATTTTCTAAAGGTCGATACTTAGTAGGAAAGTTTTCAAAGTATACTCTACTAAATAATTCTAAATACAAATCATGATTATTAACAAGTGTAGGAACCCAATCTTTATCATAGTGTTTAATTTCTTCACCATTTAAAGTTACATAGTTACGCCATGTTCCTTTAGAAATTAAACCTCGTTCTACTGCTTCCTTATAAACTGTGTGATAAGGGTCAATACCATCTAATAGCATCGTATCATCTTTAGAGCCTACTTCATAACTTGATAATAAATCTGCTTCCGCTTTTTGTCCTGGTGTAACTAATTTAGATTTTTTAGTTTCAATACGCATTACATGACCTCTATAAGTAGGCTTACCTGTTGTTACATCTGTTTGTTTAAGACCTGATTCAGCACCCTTGGTTACTTTAATACGTAAACTAGCACCATGTTCAAAAGCTCTTCCACCTGTTGATTTTATAGGGTCACCATACATACCTGCGTTCATATCATCGCGAGCTTGGTTGATGATAACTAACCCTGTATTAGTATCATTGAGTTTAGGAGTAATAGCATTGATTACTTTTTGTGTAGCTGAGGCTTTTAAACCCATTTGTTTTTCATCAATTCCTCCTTCAATTTCTTTAGCTGTTCTTGTAGCTCCTAGAGAATCCCAAATAAATAAAATAGGTACACCAGGTGCTTTTTCGTTAAAAGTATCAATCCAATATTCTAATTCTTTTCCTACAGTTTCTACTGATAATTCAACAGTATTTTTAAGTCTACCTTCTCCTGCTTGAATAGTAAATAATTTAGATACATCTACCCCTAGTTGCTTCATTCGTTGGTTATCTGCTGTTCCTTCAATATCAATCCAAATAGTAATAACACCTAGTTGTGTAGTTATTCTAGATAAGTGTACTGCAAACGTGGATTTCAGTTACTACCCCTAGTTTCCTAGTACTTTAACACTAATTTAATAGTGGGCTTAGACTATATCTTGAATTGCCTGGTCTGCAAGTTTTTGCTTTCGGTCTATATGAATATTATTATCTTGATATAGTAATTTCATTAATTCTTTAGCTTTTTTACCTGTATAACTTATTCTATAAGAGGTACTAGTTTTAGATACTTTAGGACATTTTAAACCTAATAAATCATTAATCCAAGTACCTACATCCTTTAAAAATTCAGGATGATTATTAATTAAAGTTATAAACCATCTATTATTATAATACCCGATTGAACCATCACCATCAAATAACCCTCTTAAATAATGCTTTCTTAAATCATAAGGTATATCTTGTGTTAACCATTCTGTTTTTTTAGACTTCATAGGTACTATACCATATTTAGCTAAGTCATTACATAGTTTTTCATCGGTAACACTAAAAGTATAAGTTTGTTTTTCGTTTTTTATATAATCTCTTTTTCTATGTGATTCATATATTTTACTGTCTGAATTCAATTCTTTTTGAACTCTTTTTACTATTTCTTTATCAATCAATTCTAGTGTTAAGTAACATTGCCCTTCTCGTCTATATCTAACACACCCATCAGCCATTAATAAACCTAGTATATAAGCTTTCTCTTCAGTATCAATTACTTCAAAGAAATTTCTATTTATATTTCTATTAACGCTTCTAGTTTGATAGTAAGAAGTATCTACTCCAAAGTCTTTTAGTATTCTACCTATTTCTCTTGCGTGTGTTGTATATACCTCTTTTATCTCTGCTATAGTCATAGACTCTTTAGTATACATTCTTAGTATATCTTGTTTTTGCTTATTAGTCCATCTTCGTTTTTTATTTGTGTCAATATTAAACTCATCTAAAATTTTCTTGATAGTGAAATAATGTGCATTATACTTATCTTGTAATTCTTTAAACGTTTTACCTTCTTGAAATGATTTTACTATATCTTGTTTCTCTTCATTAGTCCAAACTCGTTTTACCATATTATACTACTCTCCATTTTTCTAATAGATTTCGTAGGCAATTCCCATGCACTTCAAAGATTAATATCTTTTACTCTACTCAGTTACTCTCTAATACCTCTCGGTACTAGATATCTTTTCGATAGTCGTTGAACCTTCTTCTTATCTTTCAACTTAGAAGCTTGGATGCTGATTACCTACACTATATAATATAACAAAAAGTTTTCGTTATACCATATAACTCATATACTTATTATTTTTAAACATTCACGCCTACTGTTTCCAGTTACGTTGTAGTTAATAAGTCTTTAAGGCTTCCCAGCAATTCACATGGGTTTGTAATAACTCTTTACAAGTCACTGTGGCTATTTAAGGCAACCACTGCCCGTTAAACCATACACTTCTGTAAGTCTTCCTAAAGGAATACCTCCCCCTAGAATTCTATCATATTGAGGAACCATAGTAGGAATTATATTTGTAATGTCTGCTTTATTACTATCTGATAATAGAGTTAAACCCATTTCTTTACCTAAATCAATGGTATTGTAATCTTTCATATCTATTTCTTTACCTTTTTTTGCTCTTGCCATTATCTTATCACCTTTCAATATAAAAATCAAATAAAAGAGTGCTTAAGCACTCTAATATTAAATGTCTAGATTTAAACCTTTTAAAACATCATCAACATTTTTTGGCTGTTCCATTTTAGGAGGTTCTTGATATTGTTGTTGATTTTGTTGTACGTTTTGTTGTTGAGGTGGTTGTTGCTGACTTCCAGTGTCGAAAGGTACTTGAGAATCATTAATAGTATTCTCATCAAAATTCTCCCAAGGATTATTTCCTTGTTGTGGTTGCTGTGGTGCTTGTTGTACCTGATTAAACTGTTGCTGTTGAGTTGGTTGTTGAGTATTCTGTTGCGATTGAGTATTAATAGTATTCCAATCATTCTGTGGTACTTGTTGTGTGTTTTGTTGTGGTTGATTACTTAAATTACCTGGTAACTGTTGCTCTACATGCTGTTGTGATGGTTGTGACTGCTGTGTTTGTTGTACTGGTTGTTGAGGTTGGCTAGGTGCATCCCCTAATGTATTTGTATCTCTATTAAAAGTAAAATTGTCTGTTTCTAAAGGTGTTCCATTTACTTTATTAATTAAGAAGTTAACAAGATTAGGGTTCACCTCTTCTGTAGGTTGAGCTAACTTATCTAAGTCTGAAGATAACTCTCTCCAGTTAGAAGGTAAGTTACCGAATTGGTATTGTGGATTAGAGTATACTTGAACATACCAATTTGTTTTATCATTCTCTTTTGCTTTCTTAAACATTACAGGATAAGCAACGTCTTCAGAAATAAAACTAAATTTAGCTGAAGGAGAAGGATTAAACATTTCATCTCCTAATTGACTAGCTAAAGCATTATATGCTGTAATAGGAATTTCTAAAGGTGAAATCTTAGGATTACCTGAGTTATCTACTACAGGTTGTAAAGTACCACCATTATTAATATACTCAATAACTTCAATATAATATCTATTTGACGGTCTATTAGGGAATCGACTAAAAGGAACCTTATTAGCTATCCAAGATTCAATAAATGGGTCAATAACTGACTCTCCTGATGTAGCTGGTAGTGTTAAACCTACGAATTTTTGCTCATTGTTTTTATTGTTGAAGTTAATACCTGTGTTTCTAAATTTCTTATAAAATTCTAAAGAACCTTCTTTTTTAGGTGGTAAAATACGTACTAAAATTGAATCTTTAGTTGAACCATCTTTTTGCTTACCTAATCGAATAACTGGATTTTTAGGTGTATAGTATTCCACCTCATTATTGTTATTATTTTGTGTTTCTTTTGCTTGTTGGTTAATAAATTCTGTAAATGCTGACATTATTATAATTCTCTCCTTTATTTTTATTATGTTATGATTGTAACATAGTTTATTCCATTTGTCAAGTTTAAATTTATAAGAATTTGTATTCTAATGTGAAAATGGATTAGTCATTCCACCATTTTTATTTGTTTGTCTTAGTTCTGCTGATAACTGTACTAACATTGTAGAACGTTGTTCCCAAGCTTTTACAATATACTGTAACTGTTTTACTTTGTAATTCCATTGTTCTACAATTTGTTGTTGCTTTTGATAACTTTCATTAAGTAAAATATCTGATTCTATAACATCTTTAGTTGGTTTAATTTTTTGCTGTGTATATCCTTGTCTTACTTGTTTATTTACAGAAGCTCCTATTTGCTCTAACTTTCTACTTTCTGCTTCTGAATAAGCTCTAACTCTTTCAAGTAAAGAACTCCAAAAGGCATACTTACTAGATTGTGTATACATCTCTTGTTGTATAGTATACTCACTTAATTTTAACTCATCATGAATATTGAATGTTTTAGCTTCACCATTCATATCAACAATAGTAAGTTCTGTAAAATCTAGACTATCTACATGAATTTCCAAATCAATTCCTCCTTTGACATAACTATATCATAAATAGATATAGTTTGTCAATATTAAATTTTAGTAAATGCTTCTTTATTTCCTTTAATATAATTTTCTTTACTTTCTTTTTCTTCTTCAGTAATCTTACCTGATTCAAAATAATCTTGTATTTTTTGGAGTGCTAACATGTATTTAACATAACCAATAGGAGAGTTAAATTCATTCATATGCTTTTCATCATATTCTACTAAATCTCCATAGCTTGTTCCTATTTCCATATCTGCTACAATAGGATACCTAATATTCTCTCCTTCATACTCAATGTATAAGAAATCAAAAGGTAAGTTTTGCATACAATGTAATACAACTTTAGCCATAACTTTAACTTCATCTGGGTGTGTATCAACTACAATACTATCATGTACTGTGGCAATAAGTTTAGACTTCATATTTCTAGTTTGAATAAAATCATCAATATAAGTAATTGCCATACTTGTAAACCATGAACCTAAACCTTGTATTCTAGCATTAAATGATTGTCTTAAAGCTTGATTTCTTTTTTGTTTATCATTACTTGTAGCATTACCTAAAAATCGTCTAAACCCATGTAATGTTTCTACATAACCATGTTTTTGTGCAAACTCATGCGTGTCTTCAATCGCTTGTCCTACAGCTGGCTTATTTTTATAGTAATTATCAAATAATTCTTCTGCCTCTTCTACAGGCATATTATTTTTACTAGCAAAAGAAAATGGAACGTCACCATACAATAATGAGAAACTTACTGTTTTTGCTTTTGTACGTTCATCAGTAGTTATCTCTTCCTCTGGTTTATTATACACTAAGCTTGCTGTATTCTTGTGTAGGTCTCCCCCGTGTAAGAAAATATTAGTCATATCTTTATCTTTTGTCATCAAACCAGTAACTCTGAGCTCTAAAGCTGAATAATCGGCTTGTAAAATTACACCATTGTTAAATCTTGAAACAAAAGAACGTTTAATAGGGTGATGATAATCAAATTTATTGACATTAGATGTGTGTGCTACAATATTTTGTAAATTTTACTTGTGTACAATATAATTTATTTATTATATTGTATCTATTGTCATTTAAACAATAGCTATATATCTCTATATAGGACAGACTATATCATATATCATTTCTGTGGTAGGTTTATTGTTTATTTACTGTTTCTAAATTTATATCCTTTATACTCTACAAAGTCATCTGTTTTTCTTAATTTATCTCTCAATGTCTTATGATTATTCATGTTGAGTAGTTTCATCACCTTATTCATACTATACTTAGTATACAATAGATTACCGTCTAAGTCAAATACATCAATTTTCATATTTTTACTTCTTTTAGACTCTTTATTTACATACTCCCACTTATAACCTTTATGTGATTTATGTCTTCCAGAAATTACTTGACTTATTTTTGATGGGCTAAAATACCCACCAGTTTCTCTTTGTGCTTGAGTGGGTGAATCCCACACCTTAACAATATTACCTTCCATATCTTTTTGATATACTGCTTTATTAGATACCTTTTTAAGTTGTTCCCTAGCACTATACGTATTTTGTCTACCTTGTTTAGCAGAGTGTAAGGTATTGCCCCTATAATCTACCCATTCTAGGTTGTTTACGTGGTTATTCAATCTATTATTATCGATGTGGTTAACAACATTTAGATTAGGATTATTGTTAGGTATAAAAAGCTTTGCTACTAATCTATGCACTAATATGTTACCCTCAGTAACTGTAACTTGTTTGTACCCTGAATTAATAATCCATGGTTTTAATTCATGCTTAGTAATTTTATTTATTACTCTACCTGTATTACTTACTTTATATTTATCATCATAATCTTTCCAAACTTCTTTCATATACTCTTCCTTACTATTCCCTACCACAGAAATAATATCCTTGCTTTCGTGGGTGTGTATTGGTTGTGCTACCTCAACACCTAGTCGTTGAGCCTTCCCCATACTTCCATACACTTTCAGGGGCTTGGTTGCGGATTCTCTTTATTCTTAACCTTTTTACTGTACCAAACACATTACTGTTTGCCCTTATATATGTTTCCATTATAAGTTAGTAGTTAAGACCTAACAAGTTTCTCCCCGCAGTTAACAAAGTTTTACAACCCCAATTTAAGGGTTACTACTGGCTAATCTTCCTGTACTTGTAGTTGTTGATGAGAAACTACCATGTAGTGTTTGTGTGTTTTTATTAACCATTCTAGGAAGCTTATGAGTAAATGAGTTTCGTTTTGTTCGTATAGAGGCGTAGTATAATAAGTCTTCTATTAGTTCTTTGTTATCTTCTGTTACTTCTAAATCAGATAATATATATCCTAGAGCTTTAGTATCTGTTTTATAGTCTTCCCAACTAATATCTTGCTCTTTCTTTTTCTCAAAAGAGGTAGCTTTAACGTAGTTCTGGTCATAAGGTAATTCAAAACCTAATATTTTATACAATAGTTCACTTTTATGGTCTCCTGACCCTATATTAAATTTCCACCCATCATCTTTATACTTATTTCTGTACTTCTCTATTTCTGGGTCTCTTTCTTTTTTAGGTTTACTAAACTCTTCTAAACCTAGTTCATATAAGTTATATTTTTCTTCTTCAAATTCTTTTACCGCCCAATGTTCTCTTATTTTATTTTCAATTTTAGTTAATTCTAATTCATAGGCTTTGTCATTCTTTTCCATGTAATCTAAATCAGCATATAGACCATTACTCTCTATTCTTGCTAGGGTTCTATCTAACCTTGGATAATCTTGTTGCCATAACTTTATTGCTTTAGGTCGTTGTTGGTCTTTTAATTTTTCTAGTATATTAGAATAAATTCTACGACATACATCAACGTCACCACTAGCATAAGGGTGCATTAGTTCTAAAGGAATCCAATCATAATTAAACTTACCACCATCAACTTCATTATATACATCTGTATGTTTTTTAAACCTATTAATTAATTCTAAAGCTGTTTTAAGTGTATATTCTTTACCTTCATCACTTAAAGACATATACTCATCCGAAAGCTTAGCTACCTCTTCAAACTCTGAATCACCCATTAACATTGTTTTTGTTAATCGTTCTGGGTGTAAACCTAATTGAATATATTGCTTATCAGTACTATTCATTTCTGTTTTTTGCTCATATTTATCAAGCTCTACTTCTTTATCCACACTAATGTTTTCAGATAACCAATTTTTATATTCTGTTGCTTTAATATTATGTTCTTTTTTTGCAATACTCTTGTTATCTTTAATAATAGTAGACATTTTTTCTGACAAGAATTTAAGTAATTTTCTACTAAACCATTTTTTAAATTCTTCTAACGGTGTGTCATACCCACCCATATCTGTAACCTCATATGCTAAGTCAGACAGGCGTTTAGAATCTGTGGTTTCTTGTGTTACAGCTAAATACCAGCCTACAAGTGTGTCTTGATTATTTTCAAATGTGTTAAATCCTAGTGTACTCATTAGGAATTTTATATCATATTTAATATTATGACCTACTTTTATATCCTCTTTATCAGCTAACCACTCTCTTAAGTAACTTAGTATCTCATCAATATCTTTTTGTCCGTTTTTCCAATTAAAATCAGATTTATAAATAGGTATTGTGACACCTTGTCCGTTTTTCCAACTTAAAGATACTACTAAAACTTTACTTCCTGCTCTATCTGGTTTTAGTGAATTAGTCTCTGTATCCCAAGCTGTTATATCTATACCATCATTATTATCTTTTTTTACTTCTTTAGTAAAAATCTCTCTTACTCTTTCAATATCTGTTACAAGTTCATATGACACTTTTTTAGGTTTAAAGGCTTCTTCTCCATTTTTTACAAATTTACCTAATAAATTAAGGTCTGTAACTACATGACGTTCAGCATTTTTATTAACATTAGTGTATTCAATACTATAAGTAGGTAATACCCAAACATCTTTACTTGTATTTTCAGTACTTAATGTTATTTTGTGAGGTACACCTCTTACTGAACCTAATTTTGTAACGTTTAGTAAAAATTTAATACCTAGTTTACCTAAAGGAACAATAATATCATAATTATTATCAATAATTCGTTTAGTTAATTCTGAGTAATAAGGTTTAACTTCTGTTTGCTTTACATCTTGGTATTTAACAATCTTACCGTAATTATTTGTTACAGGTGTTGGTATAGCCTTATACACAAAATCAATATCATAATCTTTTCTAGAATTATCTCTTACTAAACCTGAACATCTCTCTAATAACATTTTTAAAGTTTTACCATTTTGAGTATTAAAAAGATTTAATCTTGTTTTATTATCATCTGTAACTTTAAAATGTTCTTCTCTTATGTGGTCGTATAAAATTAAAGCTTTCATATTTATCTTCTCCTTACACTTGTTTAAATATATGATACCATAGAATATCTTTAATGTCAATAAAAAAAGAGACAAATTTTTTAATCTGTCTCTCTAAGTCTTTCATTTGCTTCTTCTAAGTATTTCATAGGTTTAATCTTAAGTACTTTCTTACTAGGTATAGTATAGTACTTCTTATCTAATCCATTCCATGCTCTTTTTTCTGGTTTTTCAATTACTTCTATTTGATATAATTTATGATTTTTTATTTTTTCTTGCCCTTCGTCAATGAAATCAACGATAGCTTTTGATTCTGCTTCTAATATTTCTTCTATATCCTGTATGTAGTATCCTGTTTCCTCTGATATTCTTCTAGCTATATCTTTTCTATTTACTGTCATTATTATACCTACAGTTTAACATTCTTTTGTTTTTTTAATTTAGTTATCTCATTTGTAACATCTTGGTGGTCTTCTTCACTAGTAAGGATATAGATATACATTTTCCATACAGATAGAGATACTCTAATTCTTTCAGCAAAATCAATTTTATATTCAGGTTTTAGTACGTAACCTTCACCATCAAAATCATAAAATTTTTTTTGTTTTTCTTCAATTGTTCTTATCTTAGGGAATGTTAAGTGAACCTCATCAACATTAGTTTTAATTGGATGTAAATTTCTAATAATTTCATAAGGATTTACATAAGGAAGTACTATTGAAATATCAATTATTACTTTAGTTCCCATAAAGGATAATGCTATATTATCAATTTCTTTATCTGAAAAACGCTCACGCATTTTATAAACAACTGCTGAATTTTGGTTTGTAGATAAGTCTTTAAATACATAATAAGGTATAATAGAATCTGTATAATAGTAAACACCGCCTCCATGTTTACATACTTTCTCAATAAGCCTATCGTTATTATACTTCTCATTAAATAACATATAAGTATTATCATCTTTGAGTATATATCTACTAGACTTAGTAGCTACCTTATCTAGATTTTTTTCTATATCCTCTTCATTTGCATGTGTTATTTTTATTGATTTACTTATTTCTTTTTTATCTTTAGTATGAATATTGAAATATCTATCACTATTATATATAGTTAGTGTTTTATTTTTTGCCATAAAAAAACCTCACTTCTTTGTATAAATTAATTATACCATAAAAGTGAGATTTATCAAAATTAAATTTAAATATTTTCTAAATCTTTAAATTTCATAGGGTTTACATCGTCACCTTCTAAAGTAACTTTAAGTTCTCCGTTTTTAAAACAAAGTAACAAAGGAGTACTCATAACATTAAATTTCTCGATAGCTAACTCTCTATCCACATCTTCATCATCTAAATTTAATGAGAAAATAGGTTTTGTAATATCTCCAGTCTTTTCAAATTCAGGTAAGATATTTTTTAAAATCTCACATTTAGCACATCCGTCTTGTGAAATTAATACAATAGCGTCATCATTGTATGAGATTTTTGTATTTAAGTCTACTAAGCTTTCTAATTTTTCCATATTTATTCTTCATCCTTTTCTAATAAATTAATTACTTCTTCAAAGCTATTTACATTATAAACTATTGGATGTTCTAATCCTTGTGACTTATCTATAACTGTGAGTGCACTGTTATTATACCCTAAAATATAATTAGTACTCTTATAACTAAATTCTAATTGAAAAGAAGTAGACTCTGAATCAGGTCTAGTATCTTCTTTCTGATTAAGTATTTTAATAGGGTCGTATAAGTCTTCTACATATTTGAAATCATCATACTTTTTAAACAAAGTCTCTGCTTTATTCATAAGTACTAATGCTTCTTTTCTATCCATAATAACTTTCCTTTCTTATGTTATACTATAAAAAGGTTATCATAAAAATTTATCTACTAAATCACTTTCATTATCTTCGATATTAAAATCATCATCTTTAATATCTTTAATATTAGTAGATTTTTCATAATCTGCTTTCCCACTAAAGAAATCTACGTGTCTCATTCTACCTACATCAATTTGATTATTAACAATAGCATTAAAAGGTTCTGGATGAAAATAATCTTCTTTACCTAAATTAGATAAGGCTCTATTAAAATTATATTCTACATATCTAATTACATCTTCAGTTAATCCTAAGTCATCATATAACATATGTGTATATGATACTTCATTATCATATAATATGTCAAGTAATTTATACATTAATTTATCAGCTTTTTCTTTTTCCGTATCTGTTAATTGTTCATAATCATATTGTGCTGTCAACCCTACTGCTGAACCATGATATGATTCATCTTGAGTTATTTTAAATATAACAGCTCCTGATTGTGTCATACGACCTTGACCTGCTAAAAGTAAAGGGTAATAGAACCCGGAGTAGAATAAGGCACTCTCTAAAAACGCACTGGCAACTTTTGCCATATATCTATCAAAAGTAGTAGGCTCTGGGTTTAGTAACTTTTTGTAAAAATAACCAATAAATTGAGCTTTTTTAATTAAGTGGCTTTCTTCTCTTACCCACTCATCTAATAAATAATTAGTTTCTTTATTATTTAAAATAGTTGTAAATATATGAGAGTATGAACGTTCATGTACAAACTCCATCATACCCATATATCCAAAAACAGCTTTATAATGTCTTCTAGGTTCTTGATATGAAATAAGGTTCATACCTTCTCCGCCTTGTTTAGCATCTAAACCAGTTAACCCTGCTAAAACTTTTTTATAAGTTTCTCTCTCAATGTCAGAGAGTTCATTCCAAGAATTTAAATCCCTGGAAATATCGAACTCTTCAGGAAACCAGATTTGATTAACACCTTGGTTCCAATAAATCTCAGACATACCGTCTGATTGTTTATTCCAATTAATTGGTTCTAATTTATCTTCTTTATTATTTAATTCTACTGCTTTTCTTAGTGACATTTGTTTTCCTTCCTTTATACCGAACATGTTTCACATTCAATTACCTCTAACTTACGTGAACGTGTATAATATAATGATTTTAATCCTTTAGACCATGCATAGTAGTATAAACTTACTAGTTTATTTGTAGGTATTTCTGATTCAACATATAAAATTGTAGAAACTGCTTGGTCTGTATGCTTCTGAACCACAGCACCTGTATTTATGATTTTTTTATTATCTAATTTATATGCTGTTTCATTATCGTAAAAGAATTGAGTAATAGGACTCAAGAAAGGCATAGGGTAATATGTTTCCATATCTCCATACTGTCTATTCTCAATCGCACTAGGTACAGGCATAATGCTTGCTGTAGCATTTTGAACATATGAAATAGATTGTGTTGGAGCTTCCGCTCTTCTGTAAGCATTATATAAACCGTATCTTTTAACATCTTTAGCTAATTGTTCCCAATCATCTTGACTAGGGATATACACTTTTTCTAAAACTTCTTTAGCTTTTTGTGTTGTTGGTTCATTAGATTTATTAATGTATGGTTTGAAATAATTACCATTAGCATACTCGGATTTTTCAAACCCTTTAAATGACTTACCTTTTTCTTTAGCAATGTGCATACTAGATTTAATAGAGTTATAGTTTATTGCACTATACAAGCTGTTAATGAGGTCTAAAGCTTCTAATGAACCATAACTAATCATATTTTTAGCTAAGAGTCCATGTAAATTAAGTGAACCTAAACCTACTGCATGTAATTCATCATTAGCTTTATTTACACTAGGTAAAAATGGTAGATACATCATATCAGTAACATTTGACAAAGAACGCATACCCATATCAACTGACTCTTCAAGTAAACCTTTCTCTACAACATTTACTAAGTTTAATGATGCTAGTGTACAAATAACATCCCTACCGATATTATCTTTATCAGATTCCATATAAGGATGTATATCTGATACTTCTTGTAATTGTGCTATTTCTGTCCTGTGTATTCAATAGTGGTCGTTAATCACTACCAGTTCTCTTATGAACTTCTCTATGTTTCCATAGATGAGTAGACTATATCATTCTTCCTATTAGGAAGTCCACCGTTTCGATTTAAACAAGTTTTATATGATTATTACTCAATACTTGTACCACTTGGCTCTAACCTTATCCCTCCACATATGTGGATAGGTTACAGATAGTCGTTAGGCATTTAATATAAATTGTAATCATTTCTTTTCAAATTTTCTAGGCGTTAATCTTCTATACTCAGGGTAATTATCAGAATCTAATCTATAACCAATTGTAGTATGTCCTATACTTAAAATTCTAGATGCTTCGGATGTACTCTCGTATTTTATACCCTCTATCTCTATTGCTCTAGAGTTAGCTTTCTTTACTGAATTTATCATCTTTTCTGTTTTAGGTTTACCATACTGATGATTACCTTGACCTCTCATTTGTTGTTTTCTCATTTCTCTAATCTCTTCTTTTCGAGGGTTTGTTGTAAATATATCTCCTCCTACAGAAGATAATTTTACATTATAATAGTTATCATCATAAACTGCATTGGTTTTTAAAATTAATTCTTCCTCAGCTTTTTCTAATTCTTCTGTCGTATAGTAATCTTTTATAATTGTTTTAGTAAATTTATCTTTACCATATTTTTTAATATCTTCTTTGAGATACCTACCTGAACCTAAGTACTTTTCCCAGTCATTTATTCTGTTATAAAGAAATTTACCTATATATTTTTTACCATTTACAGAGCATGTAGTCACATAAACAGCTCCAACAGGTTTATTTTCCATAATATCACTCTCCTATGAGTGATTACAATTTATATATTTAGCAACGGATTACCATATCATTTGACTTAGGCTTTCCCGTTTTAGATGGGTTTTTCGATAACGATTACTCGTTAAAGGTGCATTTATTTACACAAATTACTAGCTCTAACTTTACCTATACCTTTTAGTGGGTGATTATCATTTGCATTATCAATATAGAAAACGTAAGGATAACCACTCTCTAATTGAGTTTTAGCAATATCAGTCATTAAATCTCTTGCATTTAATTTTTTCTTCTTAATGTTATCATTTTTAATTAAATTTTCATACTCTTCATTAAAATCAATCTCATCTAAATGTTTACCTGTTACTTCATATAAATTAGAAGTATCAAAAGTGTATAATGGTCTATCATCTTTTACTAATTCCATGAACTTATTAGGAATTGTAACACCTAAAGATAAAGTATCTAACCTAACTTTCTCACTAGCATTAATTTTCTTAGAACTTAAAAAGTCTTCAATATCTTGATGAAATACATTTAAATAAACTACAGCTGAACCTTGACGCATACCTGCTTGGTTAAAGTGGCTTACACCTTGTTCAATATTTTTAGCAAAAGGAATAACTCCCTGACTAGCGTTAGGGTTGCCTTGTACTGTAGCTCCTTTAGGTCTTATTCTAGACGCTTCTACGGATACTCCACCACTATTTTTACTTGCATTTCGTACCGAGTTAGCTACAAAGTTAATAGATTCTATTGTATCATCTACAACAAAAATATAACAAGAACTTAATTCCCCTCTATTACCTTTACCTGAATGTAAATAAGTAGGTGTAGCTGGTTGTAATGTTTGTTCCATTAATTGAATAAGCATATCTCTAGCTTTAGCATAATCATCTTGGAATAAATATAATGCTACTCTAACATTATGCTGTTCATAATCCTCTACAAATACTACGTTATCATCTTTATCATATTGAACCACTGCATAGGATTCATAAAACTTTTGACAAGCCATAAAACTTTGGAATTTAAAATTAAAGCTATATGCTAATTCTGTCATCTCTTTAATAATAGTATCAGGCACGTTATCTAATACTTTATCATAAGAGCCTTCTTTTGTCAATACTCTAACTCTATCTACTTCATTATCAAACTCTCTTGTATTAGACTTAACATAATCTTCATACTCTTTTAGAGCTTCTTTATCTTTATATAATTTATTTTTACCATACTCATCCAGCTGGGTAATTTCGTTATTTAATTCAATCCATTTTCCATAATTCTTTGCCATTTATCTATGCTCCAATCACTTTATAATTTTCTTTAAAGTAATTTAATATATTTTCTACTTCATTAAAATGTCCTGATTGCTCAACTTTAGCAATTAGAGGTATATTAAACATGTTAGAAATTGTTCTTCCTGCTCCACAGAAAAATTTACCCCATTGTTTATTTCCTGTTCCAATAACTTCTTTAGGAGGATGGTTATTATTAATTAATTTTTTTATCTGTACAGGCATTTCACCTTTCATATATGTTGGTGTAATTAATATATAATCTCTATTAATAACTTCTTTACCTGTTTTAACTCTTAATGTCTCAAATGAGTTATCAGGATTTATTTTATTTACTAACTTTTCTGTTTGACCTGTTCCTGAAAAGTAAACTATTAATGGTCTTTCTTTGCTTGTCATATTGTATCTCTTCCTTCTTAAATATTATCAAGAAGGTTGTCTATCAACTTATCTTCATCTTTATTACTTGTTTCAGTTACCTTAGAATCAACCTTCTTATATGGAATTGTCTCAAATTCCGAATAGTGATTAATAATATAGCAAGGTTTAAATCCAGTCAACCCGTCTATCGTGGTTATTAAAACATCGTAATAAAATTTATCTTCACGTATATTTTTGATAATAAAATCAGTTCTCATAACAGGATATTCTTCTTCTCTTAAGTCGTTATAAACTTCTTCAATATATGGTAAAGCAACATAAGTAGAAGCCCTATTTCTAGTAAAAATAAGACAAGGTACTTTTCCTACCTCGTCACTATCATTTACTACTTGTTGCCACCATGTATGTGGTTCTTTATTATTAAGCAATACGTTATCAATTAACCAATTTTCACGATGTTTACATTCTATAACAAGAGGAAAGTTAGAGCCTGCTGGAGTAACAATATCACCTACTGCGTTATTATCGCTAGCCCAACTTGCTCCTCCTGATTGTGGAGAGCGGTTAAATTTCTCACCCCACCACTCCCCTAGAATTTTGGCTGTCTTTCTCTCAAACGCATCGCCTTTCTTTTTAGAGTTAGTCATTTTTAGGTGTCATTTTAACGACTTTCTCAGAATCTTCCTGTTTATCTGGTTCTTTATCTGGCTCAAAACTATCTTCTTGTTGTTTTTTAAACTCTTCTTGTTTATTTTGTAAGAATTCTTCACGTTTTTTATTTACTTTCTCAGATGCTTTTTTAGCTTGTTCATCTGTAATACCTACTTCAGATTCTAATAAAACTAAAATTAAATCAATATAGTTCCATGCATTATCAATAATACCTAATAGTTCTCGTTGGTTTTGTTCAGAAATTCTTTGAGCAATTACAGTAGCTGTCTCTAAGTCTACTTGTTTTTTACCAATCTCTTGTAATTCTTTTTGTTGTTTTTGTGTAATTTCTGAACCTTCTGCTTTTGCTTTTAATAAAGTTGTTAACCATGTTTTTAATTCTGTTTCTGTTACTTTAGTCATTATTCATTCTCCTCTTCTTCTTTATCAATTTCTTCTAATTTTTCTTGAATAAAATCAATCACATCATCATTAATCATATCAGCTTGTCTTAAAGCATCAATTAGGATATTGAGGTTCATATTATAACTTTCTTCAATATCATCTAACTGTTTAGATACTCCCATAGTTAAGTTAGTAATTGCTTTAGCTAAGTCTGTATAAGAAGCTGTTTTATCTTTTCCTTCTTCTTCTAATTGGTTAGCTCTTTGGTAGTTTTCTGTTGATTGAGCTGTAATATACGAATCAATAAAATTTAAAATATCTTTTTCCAAATTGTTTCCTCCTTTTAATTCTTAATTATTATTATACCACAAATAATAATATTATGCAAGTCTATTTGTAAAATTTTTGTTGTAATTTGTACCTAGAAATACCTTCTGGTGTAGCTAGTATTTTATTATTTTTAATAATCTCTATAGCTTTCTTAACACCTAAATCATTAGCATCTTGTTTTCCATGAGGTACTACAAAAACATTTTTATGTGTTGTATATAATTTAGAAGCCAGTGATACATTTTGTGTTATAGTATCACTATCTAAAAATATAAATATTGGTGTCTCTTCATCTATATTTAACTTAAGTAGTTTTATTTGCTCTTCTGATACATGTTTACCTAATGTTGCTACACCGTATTTTCCGAATGTTAAAGCATCAAATACACCTTCAGTAATAATTACAAAAGACTGATGTTTAGCGATGTTTAAATTAAATACAATATCTTTTTTTCCTATATCGTATTCATCTCCAGGTGCATTGAGAGTTTTAATATAAGGATTTTTTTCTATACTTCTAGTATTCCAATATTGATATTTGCCTTCGTTATCATAAGTAAAAAATATAACACTGTTTGTAAGTTTTATTTTTTCTTCCTTGTTAGCCTTCCAACACCATCCTTCTATTATATAACCGATATTATAATTAACAATTTGATTATATGTTATACCTCTACTGTAAAGGTAGTCAAAGAATGGTTTAGCCTCAGTATTATTTACGTTATCTTTTAAATATTTAAACCCAGTAGGTAATTCTGGAGGTTTGATACTTACTTGTTTTTTAGTAGTATCTACACCCCTCATCATTAAAATAAGTCGTTCACTTGTTGTTAGAGTATCGTCACCATAATCAACAATATTAAAATTATCTAATTCTATATCGTGACCTTCTAATATATCCTTAGCACCTTTACTACTAACGTTAAAATATGCTTTCATAAAAGTAAATGGATTACCTACACGTTCACATTTAAAACATATATATTGCCCTGTTTCTTCATGTACATAAAACTTATACTTTTTCTCCCCACAAAAAGGACAACAATATCTTTTTTCTCCTATTGTATTTTCTTTAGGTCTTCCTATTTCAGAAGTTAAAAAGTCTGTAAATTCCATATTACCATAACCTATCTTACTTTAATTATTTTTTTCATAATAACTAACATATTATAAATCTTACCTAACATATCATAAGTATAATCTGTTGAAGCATCTGTATGTTGTAATGCTTCTGATACTTGTGTATCTTTACTTTTTAGATTAAACTTCTTAAGATACCTATCAGACAATGATTTCTTGTATCTTTCCAAAGAAACATCTTTCATTGTATTTAACATAACTCCTACAATATCGAAACCTTCATCAACATCTTCTTGTGTAAATTTATCTTTAATTGTAGTAATACCATATTCTTCAGCTTTTTTAATTACTTTCATATTATATTTTTCTACAATAGGATTATACCATGTATTTAAATTACATCTGTAACCCTCTTCTTTTTTTAATGAAGAATTGTTATCACTAATACCATAAGATGTTGGTAAATAAGACCGTAATCTTTTTAATTCTAAAAAGTTTTTATCTTTTGCTAATTTATAATCATAAGAATTAGATAATGGATACCAATTAATTATAGATTCAATAGGTGCTTTAAATTTTACATATGAATCTTTTTTATGATATA
>OIEW01000007.1_pt1 | contig 131104 bp, 122 predicted proteins | sample 1581891 | NCBI WGS metagenome assembly OIEW01 (sample SAMN07977758, study PRJEB24534) | human gut metagenome
AAAATGGTCATCTGGAGCTTACAGGTGGCCATTCGTGGGACAGTATCCCTGACAGCCTACAAAACGCAATTGAAGAAGGCGAGGCATCGTCTTAACGAGGCACCGAGGCGTCGCATTCTTCAGATGGTTCAACCCTTAAGTTAGCGCTTATGAGTAGTCTCCCCTCCCTGGCTTTCGAAAAAGAAAAAATCGCCGATTCCGGTGCTGGATTTAGCGCCATTAGGCATTGAGCCAATCTGTTATCTGACAGAAGAAATCAGTAATCAACTTTTGGCGAAATATATCTGGTATTCAAAACACATCACGGTTAGCCATGAAGAAAGTACTACCAACCTGTTGGCAAGGATGGGTTTTCAACGACGGATCGCTGGTACATATATTAAAGCTCCCGAAGCGGTAGTTGAGGCATGGCTAAATGAAGATTATTCAACCTTACTAAGTGAATTTAAGGTGTTTCATTCACCTACCGGGCATTATTGGCAGTTGGGGATTTTGACAACATTGCCGCTGGAGAAAGCAGTAAAAGCATGGAATGCCCTTACCCTATCTCCACATACCGATACCGAATACTCCATGTTACATTTTGGACTCAAAGGGTTACCTGGGTTAGTAAACTCACTTGCACGCTATCCACAAGAAGCCTTGCCCATCACGAATTACTTCGCAGCGAGTGAGCTGGCACCTGCCGTCGCCCGTGCCTTCAACAAACTCAAAACCCTACGACAAGACGCCCGTAGCTGGCTGCTAAAATACCCGGAACATGCCATAACCGGCCTGCTACCTGCGGCGCTCGGCAAAGCCGGTGAAGCCCAGGATAACGCCCGCGCTGCCTTGCGTATGCTTACCGAAAACGGTCATCAGCCATTACTGCAAGAAATCGCCCGGCGTTATAACCAGCCGGAAGTAACAGACGCGGTGAACGCTCTGCTTGCGCTCGATCCCTTAGATAATCACCCGACAAAAATCCCCACTCTTCCGGCCTTTTATCAGCCATCGCTCTGGACGCGCCCGGTATTAAAAGCAAACGCCCAATCACTGCCAGATAACGCCCTCCTCCACCTCGGTGAAATGCTCCGCTTCCCTCAGGAAGAGGCTCTGTATGCGGGATTATTGCAGGTGAAAGATGCCTGTACCGCCGACTCACTGGCTGAATTTGCCTGGGATCTGTTTACCGCCTGGCGGACCGCTGGCGCACCGTCGAAAGAAAGCTGGGCGTTCACTGCGTTAGGTGTTCTCGGCAACGATGACACCGCCCGCAAACTGACGCCATTAATCCGCGCCTGGCCTGGCGAATCCCAGCATAAACGCGCCACCGTTGGGTTGGATATTCTCGCTGCTATCGGTAGTGATATCGCCCTGATGCAGCTTAACGGCATTGCCCAGAAACTGAAATTCAAAGCATTACAGGAGCGGGCGAAAGAAAAATTGCCGACATTGCCGAAAGTCGCGAACTGACAGTGGCGGAGCTTGAAGATCGGTTAGCACCGGATCTCAGTCTGGATGATAACGGTTCGTTGCTGCTGGATTTTGGCCCACGGCAGTTCACCGTCAGCTTTGATGAAACCTTAAAACCGTTTGTGCGTGATGTTTCCGGCAGCCGCCTGAAAGACCTGCCCAAACCGAACAAAAGCGATGATGAAACGCGGGCGAACGATGCGGTTAACCGCTACAAATTGCTGAAAAAAGATGCGCGTACCATCGCCGCCCAGCAGGTAGCAAGGCTGGAATCCGCCATGTGCCTGCGCCGCCGCTGGTCGCTGGAAAACTTCCAGCTCTTCCTGGTTGAGCATCCGCTGGTTCGTCACTTAACCCGCCGTCTGATTTGGGGCGTTTATAGCGCCGAAAACCAGCTACTGGCTTGCTTTCGCGTAGCAGAAGATAACAGCTCCAGCACCGCTGACGATGATCTTTTCACCCTGCCGGAAGGCGATATCTCTATCGGCACTCCTCACGTTCTGGAAATATCACCAACGGATGCTGCCGCCTTTGGTCAGCTTTTTGCCGACTACGAACTGCTACCACCGTTCCGCCAGCTCGACCGTAACAGCTACGCCCTGACAGAAGCCGAGCGCAATGCCAGTGAACTGACCCGCTGGGCAGGCAGAAAATGCCCGAGTGGTCGGGTCATGGGGCTGGCGAATAAAGGCTGGATAAAGGGCGAACCACAGGATGGAGGCTGGATCGGATGGATGATCAAACCTTTGGGTCGCTGGTCGTTAATCATGGAAATCGATGAAGGCTTTGCGGTAGGCATGTCGCCAGCCGAACTCAGCGCTGAGCAGCTCTTAAGCAAGCTGTGGCTATGGGAAGGCAAAGCAGAAAGATATGGCTGGGGGAGTAATTCAACACAGGAAGCGCAGTTCTCCGTAATCGATGCCATCACCGCCAGCGAGCTAATTAACGATATTGAAGCCCTGTTTGAATAAGGAAAGAGCATGGACAAGGAATTACCGTGGCTGGCGGATAACGCCCAACTGGAACTGAAATATAAAAAAGGCAAAACGCCGCTCAGTCATCGTCGCTGGCCGGGCGAACCAGTGTCCGTTATCACTGGAAGTCTCATCCAGACATTGGGTGATGAATTGCTACAAAAAGCTGAGAAGAAAAAAAACATTGTCTGGCGTTATGAGAATTTTTCACTGGAGTGGCAGTCCGCCATCACGCAGGCCATCAACTTGATCGGCGAACACAAACCCTCAATCCCGGCCCGGACAATGGCGGCGCTAGCCTGTATCGCGCAAAATGACAGCCAACAGTTGCTCGACGAAATCGTCCAACAAGAGGGGCTGGAATATGCGACTGAGGTGGTGATTGCACGCCAGTTTATTGCGCGGTGTTATGAGAGTGATCCTCTGGTAGTGACATTGCAGTATCAGGACGAGGATTATGGCTATGGTTATCGCTCAGAAACCTATAACGAATTCGATCTCCGACTGCGTAAGCATCTCTCTCTGGCAGAGGAAAGCTGCTGGCAGCGTTGCGCCGACAAACTCATTGCCGCACTACCAGGAATAACCAAAGTTCGCCGCCCTTTTATTGCGCTGATCCTCCCGGAAAAACCAGAAATAGCCAATGAGTTGGTAGGCCTTGAATGCCCGCGAACTCATTTTCATTCTAAGGAGTGGTTAAAAGTTGTTGCTAATGACCCCACAGCGGTGAGAAAACTCGAACACTACTGGAGCCAGGATATATTTAGCGATCGAGAAGCCAGCTACATGTCGCATGAAAACCACTTCGGCTACGCGGCCTGCGCCGCCCTTTTGCGCGAACAAGGACTGGCAGCCATTCCGCGCCTCGCGATGTATGCCCATAAAGAAGATTGCGGCAGTCTGCTGGTACAAATTAACCATCCGCAAGTCATCCGCACCTTGCTACTGGTGGCTGATAAAAACAAACCCAGCCTGCAACGTGTAGCTAAATACCATAAAAACTTCCCCCATGCGACGCTCGCCGCACTGGCAGAACTGCTGGCGTTAACAGAACCACCAGCCCGCCCTGGTTATCCAATCATCGAAGACAAAAAGCTGCCTGCACAGCAAAAAGCACGCGATGAATACTGGCGTACGCTGTTACAAACGCTGATGGCATCGCAGCCACAACTGGCAGCAGAAGTGATGCCGTGGTTAAGTACTCAACCCCAGTCAGTGCTGAAGAGTTATTTATCGGCACCGCCCAAACCGGTTATTGATGGCACCGATAACAGCAATCTGCCAGAAATCCTCGTTTCACCACCGTGGCGTAGTAAGAAAAAAATGACAGCTCCACGTCTTGATTTGGCACCGCTCGAATTAACTCCGCAAGTTTACTGGCAACCAGGCGAACAAGAGAGGCTTGCCGCCACTGAGCCTGCCCGTTATTTCAGCACGGAATCTCTTGCGCAACGCATGGAACAAAAAAGTGGACGAGTTGTATTACAGGAACTGGGTTTTGGGGATGATGTATGGCTGTTTCTGAATTATATACTCCCCGGAAAACTGGATGCTGCACGCAATTCACTCTTTGTTCAGTGGCATTACTACCAGGGGCGGGTTGAAGAGATCCTGAATGGCTGGAACTCCCCGGAAGCACAATTAGCAGAACAGGCGCTCCGCAGCGGTCACATAGAAGCGTTAATTAACATATGGGAAAATGACAACTACTCACATTATCGTCCGGAAAAGAGTGTCTGGAACCTGTATTTATTGGCACAGTTGCCGCGTGAGATGGCTTTGACCTTCTGGCTGCGTATCAATGAGAAAAAGCATCTGTTCGCGGGTGAGGACTATTTTCTCAGTATCCTCGGATTGGATGCGCTACCAGGTCTGCTGTTGGCTTTTTCACATCGTCCAAAAGAAACATTTCCGTTAATTTTAAATTTTGGCGCAACAGAACTGGCGCTGCCTGTTGCCCACGTCTGGCGACGTTTCGCGGCGCAGCGTGATCTGGCTCGCCAGTGGATTTTACAATGGCCGGAACATACGGCTAGTGCACTTATCCCTCTTGTCTTTACCAAACCCAGCGATAATAGCGAAGCCGCATTACTTGCCCTGCGTTTACTGTACGAACAGGGACATGGCGAATTGCTACAAACCGTGGCAAACCGCTGGCAGCGTACAGATGTATGGTCTGCCCTGGAGCAGTTGCTTAAACAGGGTCCAATGGACATTTACCCGGCACGCATTCCAAAAGCCCCTGATTTCTGGCATCCGGCAATGTGGTCCAGGCCTCGACTTATCACTAATAATCAGCCTGTTACCGGTGACGCTCTGGAAATTATCGGCGAAATGCTGCGCTTTACCCAGGGGGGACGTTTTTATAGCGGGCTGGAACAACTGAAAACGTTCTGCCAGCCACAAACGCTGGCAGCTTTTGCCTGGGATCTCTTCACTGCGTGGCAACAAGCTGGTGCCCCCGCAAAAGACAACTGGGCATTTCTGGCGTTAAGTCTCTTTGGTGACGAAAGCACGGCACGGGATCTGACGACACAGATCCTCGCCTGGCCACAAGAAGGCAAATCTGCCCGTGCTGTCAGCGGCCTGAACATCCTTACCCTGATGAATAATGATATGGCGCTGATACAGCTGCATCATATATCGCAACGGGCTAAATCCCGCCCCTTACGTGATAACGCGGCGGAATTTCTTCAGGTGGTCGCAGAAAATCGCGGGCTAAGCCAGGAAGAGCTAGCGGACAGATTAGTCCCAACCCTGGGCCTTGATGATCCGCAGGCGTTGAGTTTTGATTTTGGTCCCCGGCAGTTTACCGTTCGCTTCGATGAAAACCTCAACCCGGTTATCTTTGATCAGCAAAACGTTCGCCAGAAAAGCGTTCCCCGTTTGCGCGCCGATGACGATCAACTGAAAGCGCCCGAGGCACTGGCCCGACTAAAAGGGCTAAAAAAAGATGCTACTCAGGTGAGCAAAAACCTGCTCCCGCGTCTTGAAGCTGCCCTACGTACCACCCGACGCTGGTCGCTGGCAGATTTTCATTCTCTGTTTGTTAATCATCCCTTTACCCGTCTGGTTACCCAGCGATTAATATGGGGGGGTTATCCGGCAAATGAACCGCGTCGTTTACTCAACGCCTTTCGTGTGGCCGCAGAGGGGGAGTTCTGCAATGCGCAAGATGAGCCAATTGACCTGCCTGCGGACGCTCTGATTGGCATTGCCCACCCGTTAGAAATGACAGCAGAAATGCGCAGTGAATTTGCACAGCTTTTTGCCGATTACGAAATTATGCCGCCTTTTCGCCAGTTGTCGCGCCGCACGGTGCTGCTCACACCTGACGAGTCAACCAGTAACAGCCTGACTCGCTGGGAAGGTAAATCCGCTACCGTTGGGCAACTTATGGGAATGCGATACAAAGGCTGGGAGTCAGGCTATGAGGACGCATTTGTCTATAACCTGGGTGAGTACCGGCTGGTCCTTAAGTTTTCACCCGGTTTTAACCACTACAATGTTGATAGCAAAGCGCTAATGAGCTTCCGTTCTCTTCGAGTGTACCGTGACAATAAATCCGTCACTTTTGCCGAACTTGATGTGTTTGATTTGAGTGAGGCGTTAAGCGCACCTGACGTCATTTTCCATTAAAACACAGCGGGCAGTGATGCAACTGCCCGTTATCAACACGACTTACCAGCGGGGAAAGCGATGATCGTGCAAAAAGAGCTGGTTGCTATTTACGATTATGAGGTCCCTGTACCTGAAGATCCGTTTTCCTTCAGACTTGAGATCCATAAATGCTCTGAATTATTTACAGGTTCCGTCTATCGACTGGAGCGATTCCGGCTACGTCCAACATTTCATCAACGTGATCGAGAAGATGCTGACCCGCTAATAAATGATGCGTTGATTTATATAAGAGATGAGTGTATTGATGAGCGGAAATTACGAGGTGAATCACCTGAAACTGTAATAGCAATTTTTAATCGTGAACTACAGAATATATTCAACCAAGAAATAGAATAATATACTCTAAATAATTCAAATTGGTCCGATCCGGCGCAACGTCCCAATGGCCTGGATTATAAATCTCATTATCTTAATTGCAACGGGGTCCAGCCGTGGTTATAATTCGTTCGTTGGAACACGATGTTGCACAGGCTGTGGTGTTAGGCCTGAAAATAGTAAATAAAAGAACCTGCCTCACCAGCAGGTTTTTTTATTTACTGTGATCTGCTTTCCAGATATTTTTCGCTCAAACAACTAATGCGTCAAACATTTATTGCGCGTAAAATATCGTTTATTTCATTAATACATTTCAGGGATGAATATATGTCACCGCAGAATAATCATCTGCAGCGTCCGCCTGCTGCTGTGTTATACGCCGATGAACTGGCAAAATTAAAACAAAATGATAACGCACCTTGCCCGCCCGGTTGGCAGTTAAGTTTGCCTGCGGCCCGTGCTTTTATCCTTGGCGACGAAGCGCAAAATATCAGCCGTAAAGTGGTGATTAGCCCCTCCGCTGTCGAACGTATGTTAGTCACTCTTGCTACCGGCCGCGGTTTGATGTTGGTGGGGGAACCGGGTACCGCAAAATCTCTCCTGTCTGAATTACTGGCAACCGCTATTAGCGGCGATGCCGGGTTAACCATCCAGGACGGGGCATCTACCACCGAAGATCAAATCAAGTATGGCTGGAACTACGCCCTGCTTATCAATCATGGTCCGTCAACGGAAGCGCTGGTCCCTGCCCCGCTTTATCAGGGAATGCGCGACGGCAAAATCGTCCGTTTCGAAGAGATAACGCGTACACCGCTGGAAGTGCAGGACTGTCTGTTAGGTATGCTTTCTGACAGGGTGATGACGGTGCCGGAACTCACTGGTGAAGCCAGTCAGCTCTATGCGCGAGAAGGCTTTAATATTATTGCCACTGCCAATACCCGCGATCGCGGCGTCAATGAAATGAGTGCTGCGCTAAAGCGTCGCTTCGATTTTGAAACGGTTTTTCCGATTATGGATTTCGCCCAGGAGTTGGAACTGGTCGCCAGTGCTTCGGCGCGTTTGCTGGCCCATAGCGGTATTCCGCATAAAGTGCCTGACGCGGTACTGGAATTACTGGTCCGCACCTTCCGCGATCTGCGTGCCAACGGCGAAAAGAAAACGTCAATGGATACACTGACAGCGATTATGTCCACCGCTGAAGCCGTGAACGTGGCCCATGCTGTGGGCGTCCGCGCCTGGTTTTTAGCGAATCGCGCGGGGGAGCCTGCCGACCTGGTGGAATGTATTGCCGGAACCATCGTCAAAGATAACGAAGAAGATCGCGCGCGTCTGCGCCGTTACTTCGAACAGCGTGTCGCCACACATAAAGAAGCTCACTGGCAGGCTTATTATCAAGCCCGCCACCGCCTGCCGTGAGGAAAGATGCATGAGCGAGCCGTTAATTGTCGGCATCCGGCATCATAGTCCGGCCTGCGCCCGGCTGGTGAAATCGTTAATCGAAAGCCAGCGGCCACGATACGTGTTGATTGAAGGCCCGGCTGATTTTAATGACCGGGTAGACGAACTGTTTTTAGCCCACCAGCTTCCGGTAGCTATTTACAGTTATTGCCAGTATCAGGACGGTGCAGCCCCCGGGCGTGGTGCCTGGACGCCATTTGCTGAATTTTCGCCGGAGTGGCAGGCGCTACAAGCCGCACGTCGCATTCAGGCACAAACTTACTTCATCGATTTGCCTTGCTGGGCGCAGAGTGAAGAAGAGGACGATTCGCCTGATACGCAAGATGAAAGCCAGGCCTTACTGCTGCGTGCCACCCGCATGGATAACAGCGATACCCTGTGGGATCACTTGTTCGAAGATGAAAGCCAGCAAACTGCATTACCCTCTGCGCTGGCGCACTATTTTGCCCAACTGCGGGGCGACGCCTCCGGCGATGCGCTCAATCGTCAGCGCGAAGCCTTTATGGCCCGCTGGATTGGATGGGCGATGCAGCAAAATAATGGCGACGTGTTAGTTGTCTGCGGTGGCTGGCACGCTCCGGCACTGGCAAAGATGTGGCGCGAATGCCCTCAGAAAATTAACAAGCCAGAATTGCCCTCGCTGGCAGATGCCGTTACAGGTTGTTATCTCACACCCTACAGTGAAAAGCGCCTTGATGTGCTGGCAGGATACCTTTCAGGAATGCCTGCCCCGGTATGGCAAAACTGGTGCTGGCAGTGGGGCTTGCAGAAGGCCGGTGAACAACTGCTAAAAACTATCCTTACCCGTTTGCGCCAGCACAAATTGCCCGCTTCTACCGCGGATATGGCTGCCGCTCATCTGCATGCGATGGCGCTGGCACAGTTGCGCGGTCATACACTACCGTTACGCACTGACTGGCTGGATGCCATAGCAGGCTCGCTGATTAAAGAAGCCCTGAACGCGCCGTTGCCGTGGAGCTATCGCGGCGTTATTCATCCCGATACCGATCCGATTCTGCTAACGTTGATAGACACATTAGCGGGTGACGGATTCGGTAAACTTGCCCCTTCTACGCCACAACCGCCTCTGCCAAAAGATGTCACCTGCGAACTGGAACGTACCGCAATCTCCCTTCCGGCGGAGCTTACCTTAAATCGCTTTACCCCCGATGGGCTGGCGCAAAGTCAGGTGTTACATCGGCTGGCAATACTGGAGATCCCTGGGATTGTACGCCAGCAGGGAAGTACACTGACACTTGCAGGCAACGGTGAAGAACGCTGGAAATTAACCCGCCCGCTTAGCCAGCATGCGGCATTGATTGAGGCCGCCTGTTTTGGTGCCACACTCCAGGAAGCCACACGCAATAAATTAGAAGCCGATATGCTGGACGCGGGCGGAATCGGCAGTATCACCACATGTCTTAGCCAGGCGGCGTTAGCGGGTCTGGCGTCCTTCAGTCAACAATTACTGGAGCAACTCACACTATTAATCGCCCAGGAAAATCAATTTGCCGAAATGGGCCAGGCGCTGGAAGTGCTTTATGCCTTATGGCGGCTGGATGAAATTAGCGGTATGCAAGGCGCGCAGATATTACAAACGACGTTATGCGCGACTATCGATCGCACGCTGTGGCTGTGTGAATCTAACGGCAGACCGGATGAAAAGGAGTTTCACGCTCACCTGCATAGCTGGCAAGCGCTTTGCCATATTCTGCGCGATCTACATAGCGGCGTTAATTTACCCGGCGTTTCTCTTTCTGCGGCGGTAGCCTTACTGGAGCGACGCAGTCAGGCAATTCATGCCCCGGCGCTGGATCGCGGCGCGGCTCTTGGCGCACTAATGCGTCTGGAACATCCCAACGCCAGTGCCGAAGCGGCGCTGACGATGCTGGCGCAGTTATCCCCGGCACAATCTGGTGAGGCGCTGCACGGTTTGCTGGCGCTGGCCCGCCATCAACTGGCCTGTCAGCCGGCATTTATCGCCGGTTTCAGCAGTCATTTAAATCAACTGAGTGAAGCCGATTTTATTAACGCCCTGCCCGATTTACGCGCGGCGATGGCCTGGCTACCACCACGAGAACGCGGGACGCTGGCGCATCAGGTGCTTGAGCATTATCAACTGGCGCAACTTCCCGTTTCGGCGCTGCAAATGCCGTTGCATTGTCCACCACAGGCCATTGCACATCATCAACAACTCGAACAGCAGGCACTGGCATCGCTGCAAAACTGGGGAGTTTTCCATGTCTGAACTGAACGATCTTCTGACCACCCGTGAGCTACAACGCTGGCGATTAATTCTTGGCGAAGCGGCAGAAACGACGCTTTGTGGGCTGGATGACAACGCCCGGCAGATAGACCACGCGCTGGAGTGGCTGTATGGGCGCGATCCTGAACGGCTCCAGCGTGGTGAACGTTCCGGTGGATTAGGTGGCTCAAATCTCACCACCCCTGAGTGGATCAACAGTATTCACACGCTGTTTCCGCAGCAGGTGATTGAGCGGCTGGAAAGCGATGCCGTGCTGCGCTACGGCATTGAAGATGTGGTGACGAATCTCGACGTGCTGGAACGTATGCAGCCTTCTGAAAGCCTGCTACGCGCTGTTTTGCACACCAAACATCTGATGAACCCCGAAGTACTGGCTGCCGCCCGCCGGATAGTGTGCCAGGTTGTTGAAGAAATTATGGCTCGACTGGCAAAGGAAGTTCGTCAGGCTTTTTCTGGTGTCCGCGATCGCCGTCGCCGTTCATTTATTCCACTGGCGCGAAACTTTGATTTCAAAAGTACTCTGCGCGCCAACCTGCAACACTGGCACCCGCAACACGGCAAGTTGTATATCGAATCCCCCCGCTTTAACAGCCGCATTAAACGCCAAAGCGAACAATGGCAACTGGTCTTACTGGTTGATCAAAGCGGATCGATGGTCGATTCGGTGATCCACTCTGCGGTGATGGCGGCCTGTTTGTGGCAGTTACCCGGCATTCGTACCCATCTGGTGGCGTTTGACACAAGCGTCGTTGATCTCACGGCAGACGTTGCCGATCCGGTAGAGTTATTAATGAAAGTACAGTTGGGCGGCGGGACCAATATCGCCAGTGCCGTGGAGTATGGTCGGCAACTTATTGAACAACCAGCGAAAAGCGTCATTATCCTCGTGAGCGATTTTTACGAAGGGGGTTCATCATCATTACTGACGCATCAGGTGAAAAAGTGTGTCCAGAGCGGCATCAAAGTGCTGGGACTGGCAGCGCTCGATAGCACCGCAACACCTTGCTATGACCGCGATACGGCCCAGGCGCTGGTTAATGTCGGCGCACAAATAGCCGCCATGACGCCGGGCGAGCTGGCATCATGGCTTGCGGAGAATCTTCAGTCATGAATTCACTACGTCCGGAATTATTAGAACTGACACCGCAGGCCCTGACGGCGTTAAGCAATGCCGGTTTTGTTAAGCGCAGTCTTAAGGAACTGGAAAATGGCAACGTCCCGGAGATCAGCCATGAGAACGACGCTTTAATCGCCACCTTCAGTGACGGTGTCCGTACCCAGCTGGCGAACGGCCAGGCACTGAAAGAGGCTCAGTGCAGTTGCGGGGCCAACGGTATGTGCCGTCATCGCGTGATGCTGGTGTTAAGTTATCAACGACTTTGTGCCACCACTCAGTCTACGGAAAAAGAAGAAGAGTGGGATCCGGCAATCTGGCTGGAAGAACTGGCTACCCTTCCCGATGCTACCCGCAAACGCGCACAGGCGCTGGTCGCTAAAGGCATCACCATTGAGTTGTTCTGTGCGCCGGGTGAAATTCCCTCTGCCCGCTTACCGATGAGCGATGTGCGTTTTTATTCCCGCAGCAGTATTCGTTTCGCCCGTTGTGATTGTATTGAAGGCACACTTTGCGAACATGTCGTACTGGCGGTACAGGCCTTCGTCGAGGCCAAAGCGCAGCAAGCAGAATTTAACCATTTAATCTGGCAGATGCGCAGCGAACACGTCACATCATCTGACGATCCGTTTGCCAGCGAAGAAGGCAACGCGTGTCGTCAATATGTTCAGCAATTAAGCCAGACATTATGGCTTGGCGGCATCAGCCAGCCGCTCATCCATTACGAGGCAGCATTCAACCGCGCATTGCAGGCGGCAGAGACCTGCAACTGGCGCTGGGTGAGTGAATCGCTACGGCAACTGCGCGCCAGCGTTGATGCCTTCCACGCCCGCGCCAGCCACTATAATGCCGGAGAATGCTTACATCAGCTTGCGGCATTAAACAGTCGATTAAATTGCGCACAAGAGATGGCCCGGCGCGACAGTATTGGTGAAGTTCCTCCTGTGCCGTGGCGCACGGTCGTTGGCTCTGGCATTGCCGGAGAAGCAAAGCTTGATCATCTGCGGCTGGTGTCTTTAGGTATGCGTTGCTGGCAGGATATTGAGCATTATGGTTTACGCATCTGGTTTACCGATCCCGACACCGGCAGTATTTTGCACCTTTCGCGCAGTTGGCCGCGAAGTGAACAGGAAAACTCACCGGCAGCTACGCGTCGGCTGTTTAGTTTTCAGGCTGGCGCACTGGCGGGCGGGCAAATTGTTTCACAAGCAGCAAAACGAAGTGCCGATGGCGAGCTGCTGTTAGCTACCCGCAACCGCTTAAGCAGCGTTGTGCCGCTGTCGCCTGATGCCTGGCAAATGTTGAGCGCGCCGTTACGCCAGCCGGGCATTGTGGCTTTGCGGGAATATTTACGCCAGCGTCCCCCCGCCTGCATACGGCCTCTTAATCAGGTCGATAACTTATTTATTCTGCCGGTCGCTGAGTGTATTTCGCTCGGTTGGGACAGCAGCCGCCAGACGCTGGATGCGCAGGTCATTAGCGGCGAAGGGGAAGATAATGTGCTGACGTTATCATTACCAGCCTCAGCCAGCGCACCTTATGCCGTTGAACGCATGGCGGCGCTTTTGCAACAAACAGACGACCCCGTGTGTCTGGTTTCTGGCTTTGTCAGTTTTGTTGAAGGGCAATTGACACTGGAACCACGGGTGATGATGACAAAAACCCGTGCCTGGGCGCTGGACGCAGAAACTACGCCTGTGGCACCGCTACCTTCTGCCAGCGTTTTGCCTGTGCCGTCTACTGCTCATCAGTTGCTGATACGCTGCCAGGCGTTACTTATTCAACTGCTCCATAACGGCTGGCGCTATCAGGAACAGAGTGCTATTGGTCAGGCAGAGTTGCTGGCGAATGACCTCACCGCGGTGGGTTTTTATCGGCTGGCACATGTGTTGGGACAATTTCGTAATACAGAAAGCGAGGCACGGGTAGAAGCAATGAATAACGGTGTTTTGCTTTGCGAACAATTATTCCCCATGCTTCAGCAACAAGGATGAAATAGTGCTTTTTACTAAGAGTTCTACTCCAGTTCCGGACTGCTCACGCCACGGTATTAGGCATATCCTATATAGCCCCTGGTGAGAGTCACCAGTTCCTTGATTAAATAAAATGGAGTTTTACATGAAGGCTTTCAATAAGCTGTTTTCCCTCGTTGTTGCATCTGTTCTGGTTTTCTCTCTTGCTGGCTGCGGTGACAAAGAAGAATCGAAGAAATTCAGCGCCAATCTGAACGGCACTGAAATTGCCATTACCTATGTCTACAAAGGTGACAAGGTGCTTAAGCAATCTTCTGAAACCAAAATTCAATTTGCCTCCATTGGTGCAACCACCAAAGAAGATGCTGCCAAGACACTTGAGCCGTTAAGCGCCAAATACAAAAACATCGCGGGTGTTGAAGAAAAATTAACCTATACCGATACCTACGCGCAGGAAAACGTGACTATCGATATGGAAAAAGTGGATTTTAAAGCCCTGCAGGGTATTTCAGGAATCAACGTTTCTGCTGAAGATGCCAAAAAAGGTATCACTATGGCGCAAATGGAACTGGTGATGAAAGCCGCTGGTTTTAAAGAAGTGAAATAATCGGTTGGCGGTCATGCTCTAAACATGACCGCCAATTTTTTAGCCTTTTTTCACATGCTGGCGCGCTGCCAGTCCACGCAGAAAATAACGTAAAAATTGATCGCCGCATTCGCGGAAGTTTTTATGATCCGGTGCGCGCATCATCGCTGTAATTTCCGGCATCGAAACGCGGAACTGCTGTTCGGTGAGGATAGCCAGAATGTCATCGGTTTTCAGCGAAAACGCGATGCGTAATTTTTTCAGCACGATGTTGTTATTAATGCGACGTTCCGGCTCCAGTGCCGGAGCAGACTCATCCTTGCCGCGTTTTTCATAAATCAGGCCATTGAGGAATGACGACAAAACAATGTCCGGACAACGCTGAAAACCCTCTTCGTCTTCTTTACGTAGCCAGACGGCGATCTGTTCCGCGGTGGCTTCGACATTACCCAGCGCCAGAATACGCACCAGGTCATTATTATTGGCTTTCAAAATGTAGCGCACGCTGCGCAGAATATCGTTACTTAGCATGAGGCCTTCAGGTGTTGATGAGGCAAAAAGCCATTTTAGCAGTCTTTTACAGGCCAATCGCCTCTTTTAAGCTTTTCAGATAACGGCGGCTGACCGGCACGGTTAAGCCATTACGCAAAATCAACTCGGCCTGGCCGTTATCTTCCAGACGAATCTCCTGTAAATGCGCGAGGTTAACCAGATACTGACGATGGCAGCGCAGTAGTGGTGTACGACTTTCCAGGGTACGTAATGTCAATTCGGTAAAGCCCTCTTTCCCTTCGTGGCTGGTAACGTAGACACCGCTCATCCGACTGCTGACAAATGCCACATCTTTCATTTGCAGCAAATAAATCCGACTATGCCCCGTACAAGGGATAAATTTCAGCGCCTGTTGATTTTCCGGTAACAGCGAAACATCCTGCTTGCTGCGCTCCTGACGCAATCGCGCCAGCGTTTTCTCCAGTCGCGCTTCATCAATTGGCTTCAGCAGATAATCAAAGGCATGTTCTTCAAAGGCTTTAATTGCGTATTCGTCAAACGCAGTGAGAAAAACAATATACGGGCGATGTTCCGGGTCAAGCATCCCCACCATTTCCAGACCACTGATGCGCGGCATCTGGATATCGAGAAACAGCACATCCGGGCGCAGTTTATGCACCGCGCCGATCCCTTCCACGGCGTTTGAACACTCTCCAACGATTTCAATATCGCTCTGCTCCTGCAAAAATACACGCAGGTTCTCCCGTGCTAACGGTTCATCATCGACAATTAAGACTTTAATCATGCCTCGTCCCTCCATGGTAGTCGTAACGTTATTCGGGTGTAACTATCAGGCTCACAGGCGACGCTTATTCCATAGTCATCGCCAAACCGTTCACGTAAACGCTTATCCACCAGATTCATCCCCAGCCCACTGGCATTGGTTACCGGTTGATACAAACCGGCATTGTCTTCGATCTCCAGCATCAAATGTTGCCCCTCACGTCGGGCGCTGATTGCCACTCGCCCTGTATCCAGCAGTTGTGATGTCCCATGTTTAATGGCGTTTTCCACTATCGGTTGCAGGGTAAACGCGGGCAATTGCTGCTGGGATAATTCTTGCGGAATAGCAATGTTGACCTGCAACCGCGACTGGAAGCGCGCCTTTTCAATTTGCAGATAAGCATTCACATGTTCAATTTCGTCGGCGAGAGTAACAAACTCCGAAGGCCGCTTTAAGTTTTTGCGGAAAAAAGTGGAAAGATACTGCACCAGCTGGCTGGCCTGTTCGCTGTCGCGGCGGATCACCGCTTTAATGGTGTTAAGCGCATTAAACAAAAAATGGGGATTCACCTGGGCGTGAAGCAGTTTGATCTCTGACTGGGTGAGCATCGCTTTTTGCCGCTCATATTGCCCGGCAAGGATCTGCGCCGAAAGCAATTGCGCAATCCCCTCACCCAACGTGCGGTTGATTGAACTGAATAAACGGTTTTTGGCTTCATACAATTTGATGGTGCCCATCACCCGCTGATTTTCACCACGCAACGGAATTACCAGCGTCGACCCCAGTTTGCATTGCGGATGCAAAGAGCAACGGTAAGGTACTTCGTTGCCATCAGCGTAGACCACTTCACCGGTTTCAATCGCTTTTAAAGTATAAGTTGAAGAAATCGGTTTGCCGGGTAAATGGTGGTCGTCACCAATTCCGGTAAAGGCCAGCAATTTCTCTCGATCGGTAATCGCGACTGCACCAATATCCAGTTCCTGATACAGCACCTGAGCCACTTTCATGCTGTTCACTTCGTTAAACCCCTGGCGCAAAATGCCTTCCGTCGAGGCTGCCACTTTCAGCGCAGTGGCAGAAAAAGCCGAAGTGTATTTTTCAAACATCGCGCGTTTATCGAGCAATATACGCATAAACAGCGCCGCGCCGACGGTATTGGTGACCATCATTGGCGCAGCAATATTACTCACCAGACGCACCGCATCTTCATAAGGTCGGGCGATCGCAAGGATGATCAGCATTTGCACCATTTCAGCGACGAACGTGACGGCACCGGCGGTAATGGGGTTAAAGACTTTATCAGTGCGCCCGCGGCGGATCAGGATGCTGTGTACTAGGCCACCGAGTAATCCTTCAACGATGGTCGAGATCATGCAACTTAACGCGGTCATGCCCCCCATCGAATATCGATGTAAGCCGCCGGTCAGCCCAACCAGCCCACCGACGACCGGACCGCCGAGTAAGCCGCCCATTACCGCGCCTATCGCACGGGTATTGGCAATAGAATCGTCAATGTGCAACCCAAACCAGGTGCCCATGATGCAGAAGATGGAAAAGACGATGTAGCAGAGAAATTTATGCGGCAGACGAACCGTGACCTGCATTAACGGTATGAATAATGGCGTTTTACTCATTAACCATGCAATGACTAAAAAAACGCACATCTGCTGAAGCAGCAGCAACACCAGATTAAAATCGTACATACCCGCAAACCACACTTCCCTTTAAAACGCGTAACATACATTGCCTGCGTTTAACTTTCTTTGAACTCTTGCAGAAAAATGAGAATTCGTGAGTACGATCACTCAAAATCGCCTGGCAAAAATAAAATCACCCTATAGATGCACAAAAAACGGGCAAAACTACCTGGTTCGCAAAACTGCGTCTAAAGTTAAACCGGGACCTCGCGAGCAAGGGTGAGACGATGGCGCTTTACACAATTGGTGAAGTGGCGTTGCTTTGTGATATTAATCCTGTCACGTTACGCGCGTGGCAGAGGCGTTACGGATTGCTGAAACCGCAACGGACAGACGGCGGTCATCGGCTGTTCAACGATGCCGATATTGACCGGATCCGCGAGATCAAACGCTGGATCGACAACGGCGTGCAGGTCAGCAAAGTTAAAATGCTGCTCAGTAATGAAAATGTTGATGTGCAGAACGGCTGGCGCGATCAGCAAGAAACATTACTGACTTACCTGCAAAGCGGCAATCTACATAGCCTGCGAACGTGGATCAAAGAGCGCGGTCAGGATTACCCCGCCCAGACACTCACCACACATCTGTTTATTCCTCTGCGCCGACGGCTTCAGTGCCAACAACCGACTCTCCAGGCGCTGCTGGCGATCCTCGACGGCGTACTGATCAACTACATCGCCATTTGTCTGGCTTCGGCACGTAAAAAACAGGGTAAAGATGCGCTGGTGGTTGGCTGGAATATTCAGGATACCACCCGTCTGTGGCTGGAGGGCTGGATTGCCAGTCAACAAGGATGGCGCATTGATGTCCTCGCCCACTCGCTCAATCAACTACGCCCTGAACTATTCGAAGGCCGTACATTGCTGGTGTGGTGCGGTGAAAATCGAACCTCCGCCCAACAGCAGCAACTCACCAGTTGGCAAGAACAAGGCCATGATATTTTCCCACTCGGCATTTAATGATTCGTTAACAAATGCGCTTTACTGTACAATCCTTTCGTTAACATAAGGAGTGCATTATGCGCATAGCTAAAATTGGGGTCATCGCCCTGTTCCTGTTTATGGCGTTAGGCGGAATTGGTGGCGTCATGCTCGCAGGTTATACCTTTATTTTGCGTGCTGGCTAAGCGCCTGCACCAGCCTTTCAAACAGGCGGTCTGCGATGATCGCCGCCAGTGCCACCAGTAACGCCCCCTGGATCACATACGCGGTATTAAATCCGCTAAGCCCGATGATGATGGGCGTACCCAGCGTGCTGGCCCCTACCGTTGAGGCGATCGTCGCCGTACCAATGTTGATAATCACCGAAGTTCGCACGCCCGCCAGAATCACCGGAGCCGCCAGCGGTAGCTCGACCTTACGCAGTCGCTGACCACGACTCATTCCCATACCTTTCGCAACTTCTGTCACGCTGGCATCAATCGCTCCCAGCCCGGCAAGTGTCGCCTGCAGGACGGGCAGCACACCGTAAAGGATCAAGGCGATAATCGCTGGTTGCAGACCAAAGCCGATCACCGGAACGGCGATCGCCAGCACTGCGACGGGCGGAAAAGTCTGTCCAACGGCGGCAATAGTTTCCACCAGTGGGCGAAATTCCGCGCCCCACGGGCGAGTGACAGCAATTCCGGCACCAGTGCCAATGATCACCGCAAACAAACTCGAAATTCCCACCAGCCAGAAATGAGCCAGTGCCAGAGCTGCAAAACTTTCTTGCTGATAAACGGGTCGTGGCAGTTGTGGGAACAAGGCAGCAAACAGCGGCTGGCTGTAAGGCAGCCAGAAAATCAGCGCCACAAACAGAGCAATGAGCCAGAACAGCGGATCGCGCAACATCTTCATACGCTTACGCCTCCACCAGCAGATCCTGAAAATGCAGCGTGCCGCAAGGCTGGCCCTGCATGTTCACCACCGGCAGCACCTCGCATCCCCGCGCAACAAACAGAGAGAGCGCATCGCGTAGCGTCATCTCTTCTGCCAGTGCCTCACCATCTGCTCGTTCTTCGCGACGCACGTAATCCGCCACACTACGTAACGAAAGCAGGCGCACACCCAGTTCACTACGTCCAAAAAACTGGCGGACAAAATCATTCGCCGGACGAGTCAGCATCGTCAGCGGATTGCCCTGCTGCACTACTTCACCGTGATCCATCAATACCAGATGTTCTGCCAGCCGTAGCGCCTCATCAATATCATGAGTGACCAGCACAATGGTACGCCCCAGCAAACGGTGAATGCGCGTCATCTCTTGTTGCAACGCGCCGCGCGTTACCGGGTCCAGTGCGCCAAAAGGTTCATCCATTAGTAAGACTTGCGGATCGGCAGCCAGTGCACGCGCCACTCCCACACGTTGCTGCTGACCACCGGAAAGCTGATGCGGATAACGCTCACGCAAATTTGACTCCAGCCCCAGTAGCGCCATTAATTCGTCGATACGATCGTCAATCCGCGCCCGCGACCATTTTTGTAATTGCGGCACGGTAGCGATGTTTTGCGCCACGCTCCAGTGGGGGAACAGGCCAATAGATTGAATGGCATAGCCCATCCGGCGGCGCAACTCCAGTACTGGCAGCGAGCGAATTTCTTCTCCGGCAAAGCGGATCACTCCGCTGTCATGCTCCACCAGGCGGTTAATCATTTTCAGGGTGGTGGATTTGCCGGAGCCAGATGTGCCAATCAGCACCGAAAAACTCCCTTCCTGAAAATTGAGATTGAGATCGTTAACGGCTTTTTGTGCGCCGAACAGTTTGCTGACATGGCTAAATTCAATCATTACGTTTCACCTTCAGCAGTGCGATAAGCAAATCGAACAGCGCGTCGGTAAGCACCGCCAGAACAATTACCGGGATCACCCCCAGCAACACTAAATCAATGGCGCTGCTTAGCAGCCCCTGGAAAACCAGCGCACCAAAACCGCCTGCGCCGATTAACGCCGCAATCACCGCCATACCTACAGTTTGCACCATCACCACCCGCAGGCTGCGCAGAAATACCGGTAACGCCAGTGGTAACTGAACATGCAGGAATCGCCGCGCCCCGCTCATGCCCATCGCTCTGGCGCTCTCCAGCACATCGCGCGGGATCTGGTTCAAGCCGACTACCACGCCGCGCACCAGCGGCAGCAAGGCATAGAGCACCAGCGCAATCAGTGCGGGTGTCATTCCGGTTCCTGCTATGCCGAGCTTCCCCAGCCACGGAAAGGCCGTCACCAGCGCGGCAAGCGGCGCAATCAACAGGCCAAAGAGCGCCACCGAAGGCACGGTCTGAATGACATTGAGCAGAGAAAAAATTGCCCCCTGCCGAGCAGTGGAAAAGTAGCACCAGATGCCCAACGGCACACCAATCACTAACGCAGGCAGCACCGCACCAAACAGCAACGTCAGATGTTGTGCCAGCGCGTCGTCAAACACATCCTGACGGTTGGCGTATTCTTTCATTAGTGAGAGATCGTTAAGCGTGCCGGAGTACAGCAACCACAGCGGAATAATGGCAATCTGCATATGCAACAACCAGCGCCACAGCGGATGCGTGGAGATTCGGCGGATGGCATCGCTACAGGCCAGCAATGCCAGCGCCGCAGCCAGCCAGAAACCACTGCCGAGGCTGGTACGCGCCAGCGCACTGCCATTTTGCGCCAGTTGGGTCGCCGCCTTTCCAGCTCCCCACACCAGCAATACGAAGACGAATTGCGCCAGAATGAGTGCACAAATGCTGCCTTTTTTACCGGGAATAAAACAGGCCGTCAGCCAGGCGCAACCAACGCCCACCAGCATCCAGATCGTTTGCGGCCACAGCTGCCAGAGATGACGCCCCTCACCCGAAACTAAACGATTAGGCGCGTAACTGATAAACGGCAGCGCCGCTGCGATTGCCGTCAGCAACAGCAGCAGCGCCAGAACAGGATTAATACGGAAATAAGTCACGGGAAATTACTTCGTCCACCCTTTTTGTTTCAGGTAGTCGGCAGCCACTTTTTTGGCATCCAGTCCTTCCACAGCAATGCTGGCATTCAGTTGCTGCAATGTTTTTGCATCGAGGCTGGCGAAGACTGGCTGTAGCCACTGTGCCATTTGCGGATACTCCCTCAACACCGACTCACGCACCACTGGTGCAGGCGCGTAGATAGGTTGCACACCTTGCGGATCGCTTAAGGTTTGCAGCCCCAGCGCCGCTACCGGGCCGTCAGTGCCGTAAGCCATTGCAGCATTAACGCCAGAGGTTTGCTGGGCAGCGGCTTTGATCGTCACCGCCGTGTCGCCACCAGCCAGTGACAGCAACTGATCCTGACCGAGTTTAAAGCCATAGGCTTTTTCAAACGCGGGTAACGCATCGGCGCGTTCGATAAACTCTGCCGAGGCTGCCAGTTTGAAGGTGCCGCCCTCTTGCAGATAACGACTCAGGTCGGCAAGCGAAGTGAGTTTATTTTTCTCTGCCACATCCTGACGCACGGCGATAGTCCAGGTGTTATTTGCAGGCGCGGGCGTCAGCCAGATTAACTTGTTGTGCTCCGAATCGAGCTTTTTGACTTTCTCGTAACCTTGCTGCGCGTTTTTCCACGCTGCATCGTTTTCATCTTTAAAGAAGAAAGCGCCATTGCCGGTATATTCCGGATAGATATCCAGTTCACCGGAAGTAATCGCCCCGCGCACCACAGGAGTCGTTCCGAGTTGCACTTTATTCACCGTCGGTACGCCGTGGCTTTCCAGCACCTGCAAAATGATATTGCCGAGTAGCGCACCTTCGGTATCGATTTTTGAACCGACTTTAACGGGGGAAGCCGCCTGTAGCGGCAGGCTCACGGCTGCCAACATAACCAGTGAACCTGCCCAGAGCTTTAAGAGTGGCATGATGCTTTCCTCATTCTTTTACTGTTGTTTTCAGCGAATTAAGAGAAAAGCATAGTTGATAATGGCGGGGTTAGCTTGAGCGGAAGGATTCAGTTGCAGAATCAGATAAATACTTAAGAGGCATATTCGGTCCGGCGTTTCCTGCCGGATGCGGCGCGAGCGCCTTATCCGGCCTACAAAGGGCGAAAATTCAGCAAGTTAAGATATGAACATCAGGCAAAGGGCGCAAACGTCGCGCCCTTACAAAAGCATTACAGCAACTCAAACTCGCCTTTCTTAACGCGTGCGGAATCAGTGCCGATAAAGACATTGAACTTGCCAGGCTCGGCGTCATATTTCATCTGTTGATTCCAGAACTTCAGCGCCTCAATATCAATCGGGAAGCTGACGGTCTGAGTTTCGCCCGGCTTCAGGGTGATTTTCTCAAAGCCTTTCAGCTGTTTCACAGGGCGACTCATGGAAGCCGTCACATCCTGCAAGTACATCTGCACTACCGTGGCACCCTCGCGCTTACCGGTGTTCGTCACCTGCACGCTGGCCGTCACTTTGCCGTCACGCTTCATGGTCGGCGCAGAAAGTTTCACATCAGAGACGGTGAAAGTGGTATAGCTCAGACCATAGCCGAACGGATAAAGCGCCCCGTTAGCTTCATCAAAATAACGCGAAGTGTATTTGTTCGGCTTGTCGGCATTATACGGACGACCGGTGTTCAGATGGCTGTAGTACACCGGGATCTGCCCGACAGAACGCGGGAAGGACATCGGCAGCTTGCCGGACGGGTTGTAATCGCCAAACAACACATCGGCAATTGCATTACCGCCTTCAGTCCCCGCAAACCAGGTTTCCAGAATCGCATCAGCCTGCTGATCTTCTTTCACCAGCGCCAGCGGACGCCCGTTCATAAGCACCAGCACCAGCGGTTTACCGGTGGCTTTCAGCGCCGCAATCAAGTCACGTTGGCTTTGCGGAATAGTGATATCGGTCCGGCTGGAGGCTTCGTGCGCCATCCCCTGTGCTTCACCGACTACAGCCACCACCACATCAGATTGTTTCGCCGTCTGCACCGCTTCATCAATCATCTCTTGCGGCGAACGCGGATCGACTTTGACCGCTTCTTCATACTGATTCAGGAAATCGATAATGCCTTTGTCACTGGTAACGTTCGCCCCTTTGGCATACAGCACTTTACCGTTTTCACCGACGGTATTTTTAATCCCGGTCAGTACGGTCACGGATTGATCGGCAACACCGGCTGCGGACCAGCTGCCCATCACGTCACGTTTACTGTCCGCCAGTGGCCCAACCACCGCAATGGTGGCCGATTTTTTCAGCGGTAACGTTTCGAGACGGTTTTTCAGCAACACCAAGCTTTCGCGCGCCACTTCACGCGCTTCTTTACGGTGCAGGCGGCTTTCGGCATTGGTATCCACCGGGTCAGACTCTTTCGGCCCCAAATGGCTGTATGGGTCGTTAAACAACCCCATATCATATTTAACGTTCAGTACATGGCGGGCAGCATCGTCCAGCTCTGCCATCGTCACTTTGCCGGATTTAATCAACCCAGGCAGATACTTCGAGTAGTACTCGTCGCTCATGCTCATGTTGATTCCGGATTTCAGCGCCACGCGCACCGCATCTTCCGGGTCTGCCGCCGTGCCATGTTTAATCAGCTCTTTGATTGCACCGTGATCGGAAACGGTGATGCCTTTAAAGCCCCACTGGTCGCGCAGAACATCTTTCAGCAGCCAGGAATCGGAGGTGGCTGGCGTGCCGTTCAGCGAGTTCAGCGCCACCATCACCGCGCCGCTGCCTGCGTCCAGCCCCGCTTTGTACGGCGGCATATAATCATTAAACAGGCGCTGCGGACTCATATCGACGGTGTTGTACTCTTTACCGCCTTCTACCGCGCCGTATGCGGCAAAGTGTTTGACGCTGGTCATCACCGAGTAGCGATCTGCCGGGCTTTTACCCTGCATCGCTTCCACCATGGTTTTACCCATTGTTGAGGTGAGATACGTATCTTCGCCAAAACCTTCGGAAGCACGTCCCCAGCGCGGATCGCGCGAGACATCGACCATCGGTGCCCAGGTCATATTCAGGCCATCATCTGCCGCTTCATAAGCAGAGACACGTCCGACCGTTTTCACTGCATCGAGGTTAAAAGACGAGGCCAGACCGAGGCTAATCGGGAACACCGTGCGCTGACCGTGCAGCACGTCGTAAGCAAAGAAAAGAGGAATTTTCAGGCGGCTTAATTCCATCACCTGATCCTGCATGGCGCGGATATCCTGACGGGTTACGGTGTTGAAAATCGCCCCAACCTGACCGTCTTTGATCATCTCGCGGATCGCCTCTTTCGGGTTATCCGGGCCGACGCTGATTAAGCGCAGCTGACCAATTTTCTCATCAACTGTCATTTTCTTAAGCAGTTCGGTGACGAACGCATCCCGCGCTTCGGGCGTTAATGGATGGTTGCCGAATAAATCATCCGCCAGTGCTGGCTGCAGGGCCAGACTCACCGCGATTCCTACTGAACATAGCCATTTCATATGGATTTTTCTTCCTCTGTTGCCCGACGAGGCAGCGAAAATGGTGCAAAAACCGTAGTTTGCCATAAGCATGATGGAGAGAGAAAAAGAATGCTCAGTTTATTGTCTGAATTTTCAAAATATTCACTCGCTGAATTGTCATACAAGGCGCTATTCTAGTTTGTGATATTTTTTCGCCACCACAAGGAGTGGAAAATGTCTTCCATGACAACAACTGATAATAAAGCCTTTTTGAATGAACTTGCCCGTCTGGTCGGTCATTCACACCTGCTCACCGATCCCGCAAAAACGGCCCGCTATCGCAAGGGCTTCCGTTCTGGTCAGGGCGACGCGCTGGCTGTCGTTTTCCCTGGCTCACTACTGGAATTGTGGCGGGTGCTGAAAGCCTGCGTCACCGCCGACAAAATTATTCTGATGCAGGCTGCCAATACAGGCCTGACCGAAGGATCGACGCCAAACGGTAACGGCTATGATCGCGATATCGTGATCATCAGCACCCTGCGTCTCGACAAGCTGCACGTTCTTGGCAAGGGCGAACAGGTGCTGGCCTATCCGGGCACCACGCTCTATTCGCTGGAAAAAGCCCTCAAACCGCTGGGACGCGAACCGCACTCAGTGATTGGATCATCGTGTATAGGCGCATCGGTCATCGGCGGTATTTGTAACAACTCCGGCGGCTCGCTGGTGCAACGTGGCCCGGCGTATACCGAAATGTCGTTATTCGCGCGTATAAATGAAGACGGCAAACTGACGCTGGTGAACCATCTGGGGATTGATCTGGGCGAAACGCCGGAGCAGATCCTTAGCAAGCTGGATGATGATCGCATCAAAGATGACGATGTGCGTCACGATGGTCGTCACGCCCACGATTATGACTATGTCCACCGCGTTCGTGATATTGAAGCCGACACGCCCGCACGTTATAACGCCGATCCTGATCGGTTATTTGAATCTTCTGGTTGCGCCGGGAAGCTGGCGGTCTTTGCAGTACGTCTTGATACCTTCGAAGCGGAAAAAAATCAGCAGGTGTTTTATATCGGCACCAACCAGCCGGAAGTGCTGACCGAAATCCGCCGTCATATTCTGGCTAACTTCGAAAATCTGCCGGTTGCCGGGGAATATATGCACCGGGATATCTACGATATTGCGGAAAAATACGGCAAAGACACCTTCCTGATGATTGATAAGTTAGGCACCGACAAGATGCCGTTCTTCTTTAATCTCAAGGGACGCACCGATGCGATGCTGGAGAAAGTGAAATTCTTCCGTCCGCATTTTACTGACCGTGCGATGCAAAAATTCGGTCACCTGTTCCCCAGCCATTTACCGCCGCGCATGAAAAACTGGCGCGATAAATACGAGCATCATCTGCTGTTAAAAATGGCGGGCGATGGCGTGGGCGAAGCCAAATCGTGGCTGGTGGATTATTTCAAACAGGCCGAAGGCGATTTCTTTGTCTGTACGCCGGAGGAAGGCAGCAAAGCGTTTTTACACCGTTTCGCCGCTGCGGGCGCAGCAATTCGTTATCAGGCGGTGCATTCCGATGAAGTCGAAGACATTCTGGCGTTGGATATCGCTCTGCGGCGTAACGACACCGAGTGGTATGAGCATTTACCGCCGGAGATCGACAGCCAGCTGGTGCACAAGCTCTATTACGGCCATTTTATGTGCTATGTCTTCCATCAGGATTACATAGTGAAAAAAGGCGTGGATGTGCATGCGTTAAAAGAACAGATGCTGGAACTGCTACAGCAGCGCGGCGCGCAGTACCCTGCCGAGCATAACGTCGGTCATTTGTATAAAGCACCGGAGACGTTGCAGAAGTTCTATCGCGAGAACGATCCGACCAACAGCATGAATCCGGGGATCGGTAAAACCAGTAAACGGAAAAACTGGCAGGAAGTGGAGTAAAAATTACGGATGGCAGAGTATCGCCATCCGAATTCACTTAATCGTTCTGTGCCGTCTGCCCCGCCGCCGCCATTTGGGCGGCTTTTTGTTTTTTATAGCTCAACGCTGCTGCCGGCACAGGCATCACTTTACCGGTTTCAATCCAGGTACGCAGGCGGCTGGCATCGGCAAAATGGGTATATTTGCCAAACGCGTCCATCACTACCAGCGCCACCGGTTTATTATTGATAACCGTACGCATCACCAGACAATGGCCCGCCGCATTGGTAAAGCCGGTTTTGGTTAACTGAATATTCCAGTTATCGCGATACACCAGATGATTAGTATTGCGGAACGGCAGCGTATACGTCGGATTAGAGAAGGTTGCCATATCTTCCCGGGTAGTACTTAACTGCCCGATCAACGGATATTGTTTGCTGGCAATGAGCAGTTTGGTTAAGTCACGGGCAGTTGAAACGTTATGCACCGACAATCCGGTAGGTTCAACAAAGCGCGTGTTGTTCATTCCGAGCGATTTCGCTTTCGCATTCATTGCCTTAATAAAGGCTTTGTAACCACCGGGATAATGGTGCGCAAGGCTTGCCGCCGCGCGGTTTTCTGAAGACATCAGCGCCAGCAACAGCATATCTTTACGGCTGATTTCGCTATTCAGTCGTACGCGCGAATAGACCCCTTTCATCTCCGGCGTCTGGCTGATATCCACTTTTAGTTTTTCATCCAGCGGCAGTCGTGCATCCAGCACAACCATCGCGGTCATTAATTTGCTGATAGACGCAATCGGACGCACCAGATCCGGGTGGTTCGAATAGATCACTTTGTTGGTATTCAGATCAACAATCATCGCGCTACCGGAGGCAATTTCCGGTTGTGAAGCGGTGGTAGCGGCTGCCGTTTTCGCAACGGCCTGCGGTGCCAAAGGCACAGCCAGCATCAGGGCCAGGCTAAATAAAGAAACTCGAAATTTCGGCATGATGAGCATTCAGATAGTGGTTCACGCGCACGGGTTGCGCACCGCCGGAGTAAGGATTTACTGAGGCTAGCGACGCCATCATAACGAGCAAAAAGTGCGATCGTCAAAGGAGAATCGTGAGGAAATGCTGCATTGCTGACATTTACGCCAGCAATGCAACGTCAAAGAACTTTCTAGAACAAACGATAACCGTAGCCCCATAGTATAACGGTTAGGGCGAGCAGCACTTCCAGTACCAGCACGCCAATCGCCAGCGTCGAACTAGAGAAGCTAAGGCCTTCCTCTTTGTTGATATTCAGGAAGCTCGGAATACCAAGGTAAAGCAGGTAGCCGGTGTAAAACAGCGGAGTTGCAACGTAGCCCGCGAAGACCATGCAGTGCGCAAGTGACGGACGCTGCGGATAATTACGCGCCATCCACCAGATGACCCGCCCCATTACCGCAACCCCAGCCAGCATAACGCCATAAAACAGGACAGCCAGCGCCAGTCCGGTAAACCAGGATAACTTCAGGATAGTGCCATCGCCAAAATTCCAGCCAATCTGTGTAGTGCCAATGAAGGCGCAAATCACCGGAATCGCCGCCATCAGCAAAACGTGGTGGGTGTAATGGTGAGAAATCGTTTCGTTTTCGCGATTAATCACCTGCATTTCACGATCGGGATGGGAAAACAGTCCCCAGACATGGCTCATACCGCCCCCTTGTTGTGAGTTCATGAACCTGACAGTTCAAGTATAAGTCAGCTTGTGATTATTTTTTGTTCGCTCATGTAATTTGCACCGTCTGATGTACGTCCTTTTTCAGCGTGAATGATTTCCAGGGTGTATGCTTAAAGGCAACCAAAGGGAGACAGACTGGCCTATGGATCTCAATACACTCATCTCACAATATGGTTATGCCGCGCTGGTGATCGGTAGCCTGGCGGAAGGTGAAACCGTGACTTTGCTGGGAGGCGTTGCGGCACATCAGGGGCTATTAAAGTTCCCGCTGGTGGTACTTTCTGTGGCGCTTGGCGGCATGATTGGCGACCAGGTGCTTTATCTGTGCGGGCGGCGGTTTGGCGGCAAGCTGTTACGCCGTTTCTCGAAACATCAGGATAAAATTGAGCGGGCGCAGAAACTTATCCAACGCCATCCGTATCTGTTTGTCATTGGTACGCGCTTTATGTATGGCTTTCGGGTGATTGGCCCGACGCTGATTGGTGCCAGCCAGCTGCCGCCGAAAATCTTTCTGCCGCTTAATATTCTCGGCGCATTTGCCTGGGCGTTGATTTTTACCACTATCGGTTACGCTGGTGGTCAGGTGATTGCGCCGTGGTTGCACACTCTCGACCAGCATTTGAAGCACTGGGTCTGGTTGATTCTGGTCGTGGTTCTGGTGGTAGGCGTGCGCTGGTGGCTGAAACGGCGCGGGAAGAAAAAGCCGGATCATCAGGCGTAAAACCATTGCCCTGGGTAAGGCGTTCGCGCCGCATCCGACATCCGGTGCACCATGCCTGATGCGACGCTTGTGCGTCTTATCATGCCTACCAAAATTTTACCCATTGAAATAACCACGCACCTCACTGCGCTATTCTGGGTTGAACTGCGGATTCGCCAACATAAAGCCGCCATCCACTATCAACGACTGCCCGGTGGTGTAATTTGCGCCCTCTGAGCACAGCCACGCTACCAGGCTGGCAATCTCATGCGTTGCGCCAAAACGCCGCAGAGGAATCGAAGGCTCCGCGTCGGGCTTCACGTCGCTGTCATCCATGCCATTCATTGGCGTGGCGATCGCCCCAGGCGCGACTGCGTTCACCAAAATCTTATGCCTGACCAGCTCCAGCGCCATCGCTTTGGTTAACCCACCGAGCGCATGTTTAGCGGCTGTGTAGGCGCTGGCATCCGGCAGCGGCGTATGTTCATGTACCGACGTAATGTTGATGATGCGACCGCCCTGCCCTTGTTTCACCATCTGGCGGGCCGCAATTTGTGAGCATAAAAATGCACCATCGACATCAACGGTAAAAATCTTGCGCCACTCATCGAAAGCCATATCAAGAAACGGCGCTTTGGTCATTGCGCCCGCATTATTCACCAGCACATCAATACGCCCCAGCCGTTGAATGAGTTTCTCCAGCGCCTGCGCACCTTCTGGCAGTTTACCGAGATCCAGCTGCACGATCTCCGCACGTACGCCGTGGCTAACTACCTCACGCGCGGTATCTTTTGCCCCTTCTTCATCTGAGTTCCAGGTAATACCAATATCAAACCCCTGCTGCGCCAGTAATAACGCGCACTCTTTGCCGATCCCCGAATCGGAGGCGGTAATAATCGCAACCTGTGCCATCGAGTTCTCCACTTAACGCTGAATAAACGTTAAGTATAGAAGGCGCATATCATCAGCGTTTGTAACCCCCGCCCAACGCACCAGTGAGTTGAATGGAGGCATCCAGCCACTGCCCTTGCAATAACAGGCCATTGGCCCGCTCACGCAGCGCGGGGATTCTGGCTTCGCTGACGCGGGAACCAGCAATGATGCCCGCGTTAAAGCGCGCCTGCGCAAGACCTACCACACGCAAGGCATCGCGCTCAATTTGCGCCTGATGCTGGTTTTTCTCCGCCAGTGTCTGAACCTGACTGGCTGCCCGCGCCACGTCATTCACCGCTTCAACCACCGCTTTGTTGTAGCTGGCGATAGACAAGTTGCTTTCGGCTTTTGCGATATCGAGATTGGCGTTAAGACGACCACTATCGAAAATGGGTAGCGTCAGGCCTGCCGTAACGCCCATTTGCTGCGCGGAATGACGGAACAGATCGCTTAAGTGCAACGCATCCTGTTGCAGGAAGGCCATCAGGTTGATGTCAGGATAAAATGCCGCTTTTGCCGCATCAATGGTGCTTAGCGATGACTCAACGTACCAGTGCGCCGCCTGCAAATCTGCCCGCCGGGCCAGTAAGGAGTACCCCAGTTCATCAGGAAGCTGGCTTGCCACTTTCGGCAACGCGACCGGTTTAAGCTTCAATGACTTTGTCTGGTTATTTGTAAGTGCGCTTAACCGTGCCTCAATAATTTTCATTTTCCCCGCGACATCGTTGAGCTGCTGCCGGGTTTTGCTGGCATTAATATCGGTTTCCACACCTTCAACTGAAGAAGTAATCCCGTTCTGATATAGCTGGCGATCGGTCGCGATAATGGTGTTCTGCTCTTTTTCTATTTGCTGCAAGACCGTGTTTAACGCCGCCTGGGTTTGCCACTCCCAGTACAGGCGGGCTACGCTGCCAGCCAGCAATTGGCGGGTTTGCTCGCGTTCCGCCGCCCGTGCTTTAACCGTACCCAGGCGGGCAGTAACCTCCGCCCGATTCTTTCCCCAGATATCGAGATGCCAGCCCGCCGTTAAGCCAAAAGTACCGTTGGTGTACCACGGGCCGGTCGTACCTGCGGCCGGATCGTTCAGAGCAAACGGCCCCATTAAGCCTTCTGCCGACATTTTTTGCCGCTCCATATCCGCCGAAAAGTCGATCTGCGGACCATCCTGAGTGGCAACTGCCTTCGCCTGGGCTTCAGCTAGCTGAATGCGCTGTTCAGCCACCTGCATATCCGGTGCGTTCTGTAGTGCATTGTTAATTAAGGAAGTGAGTTGATTATCGTGATACTCCAGCCACCATTGGCTGTCTGGCCAACCATTTTTCAGCGCCGTGGGTAATGCGGTGTCAACTTGTGCAGCGGGCGTTTGCTGGCTTAACGCCTGGCGGGTTTCATGCATAGGCGCACACCCGGCCAGCATCAGTAACAGCGGAAAACAGGCGATGGCTGGATAAAAGGAATCACGATTCATGGGGGAATAATCAGGTAAGAAAAGGTGCGCGGAGATTACCGTGTGTTGCGATATATTTTTTAGTTTCGCGTGGCAATACATCAGTGGCAATAAAACGACATATCCAGAAAAATATACACTAAGTGAATGATATCTTCCGATTTATCTTAATCGTTTATGGATAACGGCAAAGGGCTTCGTTTTTTCCTATACTTATTCAGCACTCACAAATAAAGGAACGTCAATGAAAATTATACTCTGGGCTGTATTGATTATTTTCCTGATTGGGCTACTGGTGGTGACTGGCGTATTTAAGATGATATTTTAAAATTAATTAATGTCATCAGGTCCGAAAATAACGAGAATATTTCAGTCTCTCATCCTGTTGCGCTCCTGTCATGTGCATTGCTTCATATAATCACTGGCGCAAGGAGCGCGCAGGGGGCGGCCAATCGCCGCCGCCCCCTGCACCCCCGGGCTCTGGCGAACAAAATCGCCGCTGCGCGGTGCCCTCGGCTTATCCCTTACGGCTACCGGGTCGGGCGCGAGGTAACATCCCTGTAAAACGCGCCCTCAGCCCACATCCATGTGGGCTGCCCCGGCCTTCAGGGAACGCCTCGGCAATTTTGACGCCACCAAACAACCGTGCGGCCTATTGATAAAGAGCTAACACATTGTCAAAAAACATCACTATGGTTTTTTAGAGTTTCTCGATATCAATTGCCTGAATAGCCCTTGCAATATCAGGGGAATTATTCAACACCCGAACATGCTGAAATAATTCCGTTGCTTCATCGTATTCTTTACGCAAATAACTCAACCACTGTTTAATCCGCGCAACGTGATATAACCCGGTATCGCCCTGCTTTTCCAGACGGGTATATTTTTGCAGCAAAGCAACCACCTCCGGCCACGGCATTAGCGGTTCGTTATATTTTACCACCCGGCTCAGGTTGGGAATATTGAGCGCCCCGCGACCAATCATCACTGCGTCGCAGCCGCTGATCGCCATGCATTGTTGCGCGCTCAGCCAGTCCCAGATTTCACCGTTGGCAATCACCGGAATATTCAGCCGCTGGCGAATATCGCCAATCGCCTGCCAGTCAATATGCTCCGCGCGGTAACCCTGCTCTTTCGTCCGCCCATGCACCACCAGCTCCGTAGCGCCAGCCTGTTGAACCGCATCGGCGATTTCAAATTTCTTCTCACCGCTGTCCCAGCCCAGACGCACTTTCACGCTGACGGGCAAATGCGCCGGTACAGCTTCACGCATCGCTTTTGCACCCTGGTAGATGAGTTCAGGATCTTTGAGTAACGTCGCCCCGCCGCCGCTACCGTTAACCGTTTTCGACGGGCAGCCGCAATTGAGATCCACGCCCCAGGAACCTAACTCCACCGCACGGGCGGCGTTCTCTGCCAGCCATTGTGGGAACTGACCTAACAACTGCACGCGCACCAGCGTACCAGATGGTGTCCGGCTGGCGTTTTGTAGCTCAGGGCAAATGCGATGAAAGACTTTTACCGGCAGCAGTTGATCCACCACGCGGACAAACTCGGTGATGCACAGATCGTAGTCGTTAACTTCGGTCAGCAATTCACGCACCAGAGAGTCAAGCACTCCCTCCATCGGTGCCAGTAACACACGCATATCATCACCCGCAAAAAAATGAGGCGCTATGTTAGCGCCTATGGTCAGCGGATTAAAGGTCTGCAAAGAGGGATTGCTGCAAACTGCAATCCCTCTCTATGCTTGATGTATGCCTGAGTTCGCTGCGCATTGCGTAATGCCGGGGAGCGAAAAAATAAGCGCTGATTTCTTAATGTGATCGGTAGCACGTTTTACGAATTAATTGTATGATGAATCCATCTCATCTGGGGTGTTGATTATGAGTAAGACACTGAACATTATCTGGCAATATTTACGCGCTTTCGTCCTGATTTATGCCTGCCTGTATGCAGGCATTTTCATTGCTTCCCTGCTACCGGTAACCATTCCGGGCAGCATCATCGGGATGCTGATCCTGTTTGTCCTGCTGGCCTTGCAAATTCTTCCGGCAAAATGGGTCAATCCGGGGTGCTACGTACTGATTCGCTATATGGCGCTATTGTTTGTGCCGATTGGCGTAGGCGTCATGCAATATTTTGATTTGCTCCGCGCACAGTTTGGCCCGGTAGTGGTTTCCTGTGCAGTCAGTACGCTGGTGGTTTTTCTGGTGGTGAGCTGGAGTTCGCAACTGGTACACGGTGAACGTAAAGTCGTAGGTCAGAAAGGATCAGAAGAATGATGGCGAATATCTGGTGGTCATTACCGCTGACATTGATTGTCTTTTTTGCCGCCCGCAAACTGGCGGCACGGTATAAGTTTCCCTTGCTTAACCCGTTGCTGGTAGCAATGGTGGTGATCATTCCTTTTTTAATGCTGACTGGCATCTCTTACGACAGCTACTTTAAAGGTAGCGAAGTGCTAAACGATCTGCTGCAACCGGCGGTCGTCGCGCTGGCCTATCCTTTATATGAGCAGCTACACCAGATCCGCGCGCGCTGGAAATCGATCATCACCATCTGTTTTATCGGCAGCGTGGTTGCGATGGTGACGGGGACTTCCGTGGCATTGTTGATGGGCGCTTCACCGGAAATCGCCGCGTCAATCCTGCCGAAATCAGTCACCACGCCTATTGCAATGGCGGTTGGCGGCAGTATTGGCGGTATTCCGGCAATCAGCGCAGTTTGCGTGATTTTCGTCGGCATCCTCGGCGCGGTATTTGGCCATACATTGCTTAATGCGATGCGTATTCGTACCAAAGCTGCGCGCGGTCTAGCAATGGGGACTGCCTCGCACGCCCTCGGTACGGCGCGCTGCGCCGAGCTGGATTATCAGGAAGGTGCATTTAGTTCGCTAGCGCTGGTGTTATGCGGGATAATTACTTCGCTGATCGCACCGTTCCTTTTCCCGATTATTCTGGCAGTAATGGGCTAAAATTTGCGATGCGTCGCGCATTTTTGATGTATGTTTCACGCGTTGCATAATTAATGAGATTCAGATCACATATAAAGCCATAACGGGTTCGTAAACTGTTATCCCATTACATGATTATGAGGCAACGCCATGCATCCACGTTTTCAAACCGCTTTTGCCCAACTTGCGGATAACTTGCAATCTGCACTGGAACCTATTCTGGCAGACAAGTACTTCCCCGCTTTGTTGACCGGGGAGCAAGTCTCATCGCTGAAGAGCGCAACGGGGCTGGACGAAGACGCGCTGGCATTCGCACTACTTCCGCTGGCGGCGGCCTGTGCGCGTACGCCATTGTCGAATTTTAATGTTGGCGCAATTGCGCGCGGTGTGAGCGGAACCTGGTATTTCGGTGCCAATATGGAATTTATTGGTGCGACAATGCAGCAAACCGTTCATGCCGAACAAAGCGCGATCAGCCACGCCTGGTTGAGTGGTGAAAAAGCGCTTGCAGCCATCACCGTTAACTACACGCCTTGTGGTCACTGCCGTCAGTTTATGAATGAACTGAACAGCGGTCTGGATCTGCGTATTCATCTGCCGGGCCGCGAGGCACACGCGCTGCGTGACTATCTGCCAGATGCCTTTGGGCCGAAAGATCTGGAGATTAAAACGCTGCTGATGGACGAACAGGATCACGGCTATGCGCTGACGGGTGATGCGCTTTCTCAGGCAGCGATTGCGGCGGCAAACCGTTCGCACATGCCTTACAGTAAGTCGCCAAGCGGTGTCGCGCTGGAATGTAAAGACGGTCGTATTTTCAGTGGCAGCTACGCTGAAAACGCCGCATTCAACCCGACTCTGCCACCGTTGCAGGGAGCGTTAATTCTGTTGAATCTCAAGGGTTATGATTACCCGGATATCCAGCGCGCGGTTCTGGCAGAAAAAGCCGATGCGCCGTTGATTCAGTGGGATGCCACCTCCGCAACGCTGAAAGCTCTCGGCTGTCACAGTATCGACCGAGTGCTTCTCGCTTAAGCCTGGTGCCGGATGCGGCGTGAACGCCTTGTCCGGCTTGCCAGCCCTCTCCTGGTGTCGAAATTCCCGGCAAACAGTTTGCCGTTTCTTGCGCAAAACCAGCGGGTAAAGTAGCCTGATGGAAATTTTCCTTAGATCGAGTCTCCTGCATGTTAAAGCGCGTGTTCCTCAGCCTGTTAGTCCTGATCGGCTTGCTGCTGTTGACTGTGCTCGGCCTCGATCGCTGGATGAGCTGGAAAACCGCGCCTTATATCTACGACGAATTGCAGGATCTCCCCTACCGCCAGGTCGGTGTGGTGCTCGGAACAGCAAAATATTATCGTACTGGCGTAATTAATCAGTATTATCGCTACCGCATTCAAGGAGCGATTAATGCCTATAACAGCGGTAAGGTAAATTATCTATTACTGAGCGGCGATAACGCATTGCAAAGTTATAATGAGCCGATGACCATGCGCAAAGATTTAATCGCTGCTGGTGTCGACCCATCAGATATTGTTCTCGATTACGCAGGCTTTCGTACGCTGGATTCCATCGTGCGTACACGCAAAGTTTTCGATACTAATGATTTCATTATTATCACCCAACGTTTCCACTGTGAGCGAGCATTATTTATTGCGCTGCATATGGGGATTCAGGCTCAGTGTTATGCCGTACCGTCACCGAAAGATATGCTGTCAGTACGTATTCGTGAATTTGCCGCCCGTTTCGGTGCGCTGGCTGACCTTTATATTTTTAAACGTGAACCGCGTTTTTTAGGGCCGCTGGTCCCTATTCCGGCTATGCACCAGGTACCGGAAGATGCGCAGGGGTATCCCGCCGTCACACCCGAACAGTTACTTGAATTACAAAAGAAACAAGGAAAGTAGTTATGGATGTACAGCAGTTTTTTGTCGTTGCCGTTTTTTTCCTTATCCCGATATTTTGTTTCCGCGAAGCATGGAAAGGCTGGCGCGCAGGCGCGATTGATAAACGGGTTAAAAATGCACCGGAACCGGTGTATGTCTGGCGAGCAAAAAATCCCGGACTCTTTTTCGCTTATATGGTGGCATATATCGGCTTCGGAATTTTATCTATCGGCATGATTGTTTATCTTATTTTCTATCGTTAATATTCCCCTCTCCAGTTAATTATTGAGAATAATTATTACTTCACCTGATAAGCTGCGGATATCACATTCCTAACCGCAGCTATTTGTGAATCTTTTCACAGTTTAAATTCCCCCGCACGCTTAGCCTTAATATCAGTACATTATTATTTACTAAACGCTCGCCTTAATTACCTATAGCATTAAGGAAGATCACATGCCGCAACAAAATTATCTGGATGAACTCACTCCGGCTTTTACGTCTTTACTGGCGATTAAAGAAGCCTCTCGCTGTTTATTATGTCACGACGCTCCCTGTAGTCAGGCTTGCCCGGCACAGACCGATCCGGGGAAATTTATTCGCTCAATCTACTTTCGTAATTTTAAAGGCGCTGCCGAGACAATTCGCGAAAATAATGCCCTCGGTGCCGTTTGTGCCAGAGTGTGCCCGACGGAGAAATTATGCCAAAGCGGTTGTACCCGTGCCGGTGTTGATGCTCCCATTGATATCGGCCGCTTACAGCGTTTTGTTACTGATTTTGAACAACAAACCGGAATGGAAATTTATCAGCCCGGTACTAAAACGCTCGGCAAAGTCGCGATTATTGGCGCAGGTCCTGCCGGATTGCAGGCCAGTGTGACACTGACAAACCAGGGTTATGACGTCACGATTTATGAGAAAGAAGCGCACCCCGGTGGCTGGTTGCGTAACGGTATTCCGCAATTCCGGTTACCGCAATCAGTGCTGGATGCAGAGATCGCCCGTATTGAAAAAATGGGCGTGACCATTAAGTGCAACAACGAAGTCGGTAACACACTCACCCTTGAGCAGCTGAAAGCAGAAAACCGCGCGGTACTGGTCACCGTGGGGTTATCAAGCGGTTCCGGGCTACCGCTGTTTGAGCATAGTGACGTTGAGATTGCCGTCGACTTCTTGCAACGTGCACGACAGGCGCAAGGCGATATCAGCATTCCACAAAGCGCATTAATTATCGGCGGCGGTGATGTCGCGATGGACGTAGCCAGCACGCTGAAAGTTCTCGGCTGTCAGGCGGTAACTTGCGTAGCGCGTGAAGAGTTAGATGAGTTTCCGGCAAGCGAAAAAGAGTTTACCAGCGCCCGGGAGCTGGGCGTTTCGATCATCGATGGATTCACGCCAGTAGCCGTGGAAGGCAATAAAGTCACGTTTAAGCATGTACGGTTATCGGGCGAACTGACGATGGCGGCAGATAAAATTATTCTCGCCGTCGGTCAGCATGCCAGACTAGATGCCTTTGCGGAGTTAGAGCCGCAGCGTAACACCATCAAAACACAAAATTACCAGACCCGCGACCCGCAAGTCTTTGCTGCTGGCGATATTGTTGAGGGTGACAAAACCGTGGTCTATGCCGTGAAAACCGGGAAAGAAGCCGCCGAGGCGATTCATCACTATTTAGAGGGAGCTTGCTCATGTTAACGAAAGATCTTTCGATTACTTTTTGCGGCGTGAAGTTTCCCAACCCGTTCTGCCTCTCTTCTTCGCCGGTAGGCAACTGCTATGAGATGTGTGCCAAAGCCTACGACACAGGTTGGGGCGGTGTGGTGTTTAAAACGATCGGCTTTTTTATCGCCAACGAAGTCTCGCCGCGTTTTGATCATCTGGTGAAAGAAGATACCGGTTTTATCGGCTTCAAAAATATGGAGCAGATTGCCGAGCATCCGTTGGAAGAGAATCTGGCCGCCCTGCGTCGGCTGAAGGAAGATTACCCGGACAAAGTATTGATCGCTTCGATCATGGGGGAAAATGAGCAGCAATGGGAGGAGCTGGCGCGCCTGGTGCAAGAAGCTGGCGCGGATATGATCGAGTGTAACTTCTCCTGTCCGCAAATGACGTCTCATGCGATGGGTAGCGATGTCGGGCAAAGCCCGGAGCTGGTAGAAAAATATTGTCGGGCAGTTAAACGGGGTTCCACGCTGCCGATGCTGGCGAAGATGACACCGAATATCGGTGATATGTGCGAAGTGGCGCTGGCGGCGAAGCGCGGCGGCGCAGATGGCATTGCGGCAATTAACACCGTTAAATCCATCACCAATATCGATCTTAATCAGAAAATCGGTATGCCGATCGTGAACGGTAAATCGAGTATTTCCGGATATTCCGGTAAAGCGGTAAAACCGATCGCCCTGCGCTTTATTCAGCAAATGCGCACCCATCCAGAACTGCGCGATTTCCCGATCAGCGGTATCGGCGGCATTGAAACCTGGGAAGATGCGGCGGAGTTTTTATTGCTCGGCGCAGCAACGTTACAGGTCACCACCGGCATTATGCAGTACGGCTATCGGATAGTGGAAGATATGGCGAGCGGGTTGTCGCATTATCTCGCCGATCAAGGGTTTGATTCGTTGCAGGAGATGGTAGGTCTGGCGAATAACAATATTGTCCCGGCGGAAGATTTAGACCGCAGTTATATTGTCTATCCCCGTATCAATCTTGATAAATGTGTTGGCTGTGGACGCTGTTATATTTCCTGTTACGACGGCGGTCACCAGGCGATGGAATGGAGCGAGAAAACCCGCACACCGCATTGTAATACCGAGAAATGTGTGGGTTGTCTGCTTTGTGGTCACGTCTGCCCGGTGGGTTGTATTGAGCTCGGGGAAGTGAAGTTTAAGAAAGGCGAGAAAGAACACCCGGTAACATTGTAAAACCAGAGACGCATCCGGCATTTGGCACCGATTGCCGGATGCAGCGCATCCGGCAATATCCACAATCACATCACTTCTTACGCGCGTATTTCAGTGAATCCAGCGCTACGGCGAAGATAATAATCGCCCCTTTGATGATGTACTGCCAGTATGGGTTTACGCCGATATACGTCAGGCCATAGTTGATGACGGTAAAAATAATTACCCCGGTCACCACGCCAATCACCGTCCCCACACCGCCGCTGAACGATACACCGCCTACCACGCACGCCGCGATAGCATCCAGCTCATACATAAAGCCGAGGTTGTTGGTGGCAGAGCCGATACGTCCGGCTTCTAACATCCCGCCGAAGGCATAGAACACACCAGACAACGCGTAGATCATCAGCAGGTTCAGGCCGACGTTGACACCAGATACTTTTGCCGCTTCCGGGTTACCGCCAATGGCAAAAATGTTCTTACCGAAGCGGGTTTTGTTCCACAACACCCAGACGAACGCCACCGCAATCAACGCGTAGAAGGTGATGTAAGAGAGACGGAAACTCCCCAGCGCGACAAAGCCCTGAGCAAAGGTAGAGAAGCCACTGTCAAAACCAGAAATTGGCGACGCCCCGACAAAGTCGTAATAGAGCGAGTTGATGCCATAGACGATGATCATCGTGCCGAGCGTGGTAATGAACGGCGTCACGTTGAGATAAGCGATAATCAGACCGTTGATCAAACCGATCACCGCACCAATGGCACAGACAATCAGAATAACCAGCGCAATCGGCATCGTCGCCATTTCCGGGAACACTTTGTTGGCGTTATCCATGGACTGCAATAATGTCGCAGCCACCACTGCCGCCAGCCCTACCTGACGACCAGCAGAAAGATCGGTCCCCTGGGTGACAATTAACCCTGCCACACCGAGCGCGATAATAATACGCACCGATGACTGGGTGAGAATATTACTTAAGTTCAACAGACTTAAAAATGTTGGGTCCTGGAAAATAATAATCGCCAGCAAAACTAAAAGAACGACGTAAATACCGCCCTCTTTCAGGTAAGTAAGAAAACTTTTCTTATTTAACGCACTCATGGGAAGCCCCTAATCTTAAAGGTGCAAAGACGCAAGACGCAGAATTTCGTTTTGCGTTGTTGTTTTTGTATCGACAATTCCGGAAACGAGACCATTGCTCATGACCAGAATACGGTCTGTTATCCCTAACAACTCAGGCATTTCAGAGGAGATAATAATAATCCCCTTGCCTTTCTTCGCCAGTTCGGCAATTAACTGATAAATTTCAAACTTCGCCCCGACATCAATACCGCGCGTCGGTTCATCGAGCATTAATATTTCTGGTTGCGTTAGTAGCCAGCGACCAATAATCACCTTTTGCTGATTACCACCGGAGAGCGAACCAATTTGCGTCCGATGACCCGGCGTTTTTACCCGCATCGAATCAATCACCCACTGGGTATCGCTTTTCATCCGCGAGTTATCCAGTAAACCAACTTTATTTTTGTAGTTGCGAATATTGGAAATTAACGAGTTAAAACCAATATCCAGATAGGCATAAATTCCCGTTGAGCGGCGCTCCTCAGTTACCAGTGCAAATCCGTGGTTTATGGCTTCGTTGGCATTATGGTTATTGATCTGTTTGCCGTGCAACGTTATGGTGCCAGCCGATTTCTCGCGAATACCAAATAACGTCTCAACAATATCGGTACGTTTCGCCCCCACCAGCCCGGCAATACCGAGGATCTCCCCTTTATGCAGATCAAACGAAACATCGCGAATCGACGGCTGGCGCAGTGACGTCAGGTTACGCACCTCGAGGATGACTTCGCCCGGCTTGTTTTCTTTGTCAGGAAAACGCTGATTAAGAGAACGCCCAACCATCATGGCGATGATCTTGTCCATCGTCAGTCCTGCCAGCGGTTCGGTGGCGATCCACTGACCGTCGCGCAATACGGTAACTTCATCACATAACTGGAAGATTTCTTCCATTTTATGCGAGATATAAACAATACCGCAGCCGCGCTCTTTTAATTTACGAATAATAGTGAACAGATGATTGACCTCTTTTTCGGTTAACGAAGAAGTCGGTTCATCCATAATCACAATTTTCGCGTTATAGGAAAACGCTTTGGCGATTTCGATCATCTGCATTTGCGAAACGGATAATGTGCCGACGCGCGCACGCGGATCGATATCAATATCCAGTTCATCAAAAATCGCTTTGGTTTCGCGGTACATTTTGTCCTGATCGACAAACATGCCTTTGGTGGGATATCGCCCCAGCCACATGTTATCCATCACCGAACGTTGTAATACCAGGTTTAACTCCTGGTGTACCATCGAAATACCATTTTCCAGTGCTTCTTTGGCAGAATGGAAATCGATCTCTTTACCCTGGAATAAAATGGTGCCGGAGTCTTTTTGATAAATACCAAACAGGCATTTTAATAATGTTGATTTTCCTGCGCCGTTTTCCCCCATTAATGCATGGATAGAATGTGGCCGGACTTTTAAATTAACGTTATCAAGTGCCTTAACACCAGGAAAAGACTTGTTGATACCGCTCATTTCCAACAAGTATTCCCCGGAAGACGGAGTCGTTGAGCTGACCATATAATTTTACCTTGTTGGCCATACAATAAGGGCGCAGTAAACGACTGCGCCCAATCAGTCTTATTTCTTGCTGAATTCAGCCAGGTTGTCTTTATCTACGCCAACATAAGGTACGCGGACCACTTTGTTGTCGATTTTCCAGTTGGTGCCATCAGCCGCACCTTTGCCATCGGCCAGGTTTTTCGCCAGATCAAAGGTCGCTTTCGCCTGGTTGTTAGCATCGTTCAGTACTGTGCCCGCCAGTGCACCGGATTTCACCAGCGCCAGCGCTTCTGGCAGCGCATCGACGCCAAACACCGGAATGCTGGACTTGTTGTGTGCTTTCAGTGCTTCTACCGCGCCCATTGCCATCGCATCGTTGTTGGCGATAACCACTTCGATTTTGTTGGCGTTCGGGCCAGACAGCCAGGCGTCCATCTTATCTTTCGCCTGAGCGGTATCCCACATAGCGGTATCTAACTGTAACTGTTCAGTTTTAATGCCTTTGTCGTTCAGCTCTTTAATCACGTAAGTGGTACGTGCTTCTGCATCCGGATGGCCCGGTTCACCTTTCAGCAATACGAATTGAATCTGACCGTCTTTGTTCAGATCCCAACCCTGATTCGCCGCCCAGTGTTTAGCAATCAAATCGCCCTGAATAATGCCGGACTCTTTGGAATCAGTGCCAACGTAGTAGGCTTTGTCGTAGCTATCCAGCGCCTTACGAGACGGTTCTTTGTTGAAGAAAACCACCGGCACGTTTTGCCCACGCGCTTTCTCAATCACCGTACCCGCAGCTGCCGGGTCAACCAGGTTGATTGCCAGTGCCTTCACCCCTTTCGCCAGCAATACGTCGATCTGATCGTTCTGCTTGGACTGGTCATTCTGAGAATCATTCATCAGCAGCTGAACATCTGGCGCGGCTTTCGCATCTTGCTCAATAGCCTTGCGCACTACAGACATAAAGTTATCGTCGTACTTATAGATTGTTACACCAATGCGAGTATCAGCAGCGTGTGCAGCGGCACCGAATAACATGCTGGCCATCACAGCAGACAGGGTTAACACCTTCTTATTCATGGTATCTCCGGTTTTTCTTATGCAGGGTAGTGCTTGAGATAAATGCTCGGCGGGGCAGTAGAGTTAATGAAGTGTTACTGAACGCCGAAGCTCACTTTTTAAAATTCGTTCTTCCATGCCCGGTAACGCTCCAGAAAACGGCTTTAATTGTTGTTATGACGCTATTACCTCGGTGAAAGTGATTATTCACTGTTACATACGGGTTACAACGTTAAAACGGTGCAATCATAGCCATCACATTGTTAAGATACTGTGAAATCACTCACAGATTGAAAGCGGTTACATCGCCTGATTTGTTGAGTTAGTGATCGCCGCCGCATTCTGGCGCGTTGCGACAGAATGGCGACGCACTAACGTCGGCATAAAACAGTGGCTGGCACGAGGATCAATATTGCCTGCTGCCCCCTGCAAGGCCAGTTCGGTGGCTAATTTAGCCATTGAAGCAATGGGATAACGCACGGTCGTTAATTGCGGGTCGGTGTAACGGGCGATGGGAATATCATCGAAACCGATGATTGAGAGATGTAACGGAATCGCAATGCCATTATCTTTTAATGCTGTCAGTGCGCCAGCGGCCATATTGTCGTTATAAGCAAATACAGCGGTAAGTTGTAGATTGCGCCCCAGCAGTTCAACCATCGCCGCCTCACCGCCCGGCATGTCCGGCGTACCAGTGCCAATCCAGCTTTCCGGCGGAATAATATCCTGCTCTTTCAACGCACTCATCCAGCCTGCTTTACGCATGGCGTCATCTTCAATGCCGTGACTGGAAGAAAGATAACCAATACGTTGATGACCGTTATTCAGCAACATGCGCGTCGCCATTCGGGCACCGCTGAGATTATCCAGGCAAACGCAACGATGGGCGTACCCCGGCACAACGCGGTTGATTAACACCATACCGGGAATGTTATCCATAAATTGCGCCAGTTCATCGTCACTCAATGCTTTTGAGTGAACAATCAACGCATTACAACGCTGGCGAATTAACACCTCAATGGCGTGACGCTCTTTTTCCGCTTCATGATAGCTATTGCCGATTAGCACGTATTTCTGATGCTGCTGAGCGACTAGATCCACCGCTTTTACCAGCGCGCCGAAAAACGCATCAGAAACGTCCATCACCACCACGCCAATGGTGTCGCTAACCTGAGTTGCCAGCGCCTGGGCATTGGCGTTTGGCCGATAATCCAGCTCACTCACGGCTTTCATTACTGCTTCACGCGTGTCGGCACTGACCAGCGTGCTGTTATTGAGCACCCGGGAAACCGTTGCCACAGAGACGCCAGCCTGACGCGCTACATCACGAATGGTGATCATATTCACTACCTGTTATGAGATTGCAGTAAATGACTGCTTGCTGGCGGCTATTTTGTCAGCACTGAATACAGGACTTCGTGAATCGAGTCACAGCAATGGAAACGGTTACAGCCGTTTTGTTAACGAATGTGATCCAGATCGTTATCTTGATGTTTTAGATATTGCCGGTCCGGCAGCACGCAAAGTTAACTGACGCCAGAGCCATTCCGCCGGCCCCTGGCGGAAGAAACGCAGCCAGATAACAGAGAAGAGGATATTCGCCAGCCATACCGGAATAACAAACGCCAGCAGCTCCAGGCGGTCAAAATGCATAAACAAACCGAGGTGGTAAAAAAGCGTGGTACAAATCAGCGTTTGCAATAGATAGTTGGTCAGCGCCATCCGTCCGACGCAGGCGATCGCAAGCACCAGCTTAAAGCGGCTCAATTGCGGCCAGAAACCATAAAACAGCGACGCATAGCCTATCGCCTGAAACGGCGCACTCAGTTCCCGCGGCATCTGAAGTAAGAAGGCGCACCAGCGATATGCCCAGTCCAGCCGCCATTGCAGGGCGATGGCAGGAAGGTTAATGATCACCCCAATCGCCACCAGCACAAAACCAGTACGACGATAGTGACGTAAGCTGAACTGCCCTTTCAGCCAGCCACTGCGCATCAATGCGGCACCAATGAGCATCATCCCAGCCAGTTGCCAGCCATACTGTGCGCCCAGTGCCAGTAAACTGTTGCCAACACCATCGGCACGATTACTGATCGCATCAACGCCGCCGTGAAGCTTCCAGTATTTTTCATACAAAATAGCCGATGCATCCGGCGTCCAGGCGCGGCTGGTCTGGCTATCGGAAATCAACCCCAATAACAGCAAAACGCCAAGCCCCACCAGATAAAGCATGACGCCTGTATTAAACAGGCTTTTTACCGATGGCGCATCGCGCACCAGCCGCCAGCAGATTAAGCCCACCAGCCCGTAAGCCAGCAGAATATCGCCGTCCCAGAACAGTAAACCGTGAATAAAGCCCAACAAGACTAACAGCGTTAACCGCGACTGGATCCAGCGTCTGCCACGGGGCAGCAACATTTGCAGGCCCGCACCAAACAGCAGCGCAAAAAGCGTGAGGAATTTCACCTGGCCGACGAGATCAAGAAATGCCCAGGTCCATGCATCCTGCGGCGTAATAGCGCCGTACCAGGCGGGATTAAGATAAGCCGCCTTTGGTAGCCCAAAGGCGCTGATGTTTAATAGCAGGATCCCCAGAATGGCGACGCCGCGAACAAAATCGAGCGTGACGTTGCGCTCCATGGTTCCTGCCTTTTAATCAGTTGTGATGACGCACAGCGCGCAGAAACTCGTGGCGCGTATTCTGACTGGATTTGAACAATCCACCAAGAGAGGTCGTTGTCGTGGCACTGGTTGCATCGCGGATGCCACGCGCCTTCACGCAGTAATGCACCGCGTCGATCGAGACAGCCACGTTATTGGTGCCCAGCAGCGTTTGTAGCGCAATAAGAATTTGCTGCGTCAGACGTTCCTGCACCTGCGGACGCTGGGCAAAGAACTGCACGATACGGTTAATTTTTGACAGACCGATCACCGAATCTTTCGGGATATAAGCCACCGTCGCTTTGCCATCGATGGTAACAAAATGGTGTTCACAGGTACTGGTCAGAGTGATATCGCGCACGGTGACCATTTCATCGACCTTCATTTTGTTTTCAATGAGGGTGATTTTCGGGAAGTTGGCGTAATCCAGACCGGAGAAAATTTCATCGACATACATTTTAGCGATGCGATGCGGCGTTTCCATCAAACTGTCATCAGCCAGGTCGAGATTCAGCAGCTGCATGATTTCGGTCATATGACCAGCAATAAGGCTTTTGCGCGTTTCGTTATCCATTTCATGCACGGGCGGGCGCAGCGGTGTTTCCAGTCCTCGCGCAACTAACGCTTCATGAACCAGGGCCGCTTCTTTACTGAGTGATGGCATTTATGATTTCTCCTGCAGGTGTGACGCCTCCGCCCTGCGTGGGGGCAAAGTTATTAAGCTGATTTACAGCCTGATTATTGTGCGTGAGGCGGCGCACATAATCCAGTATTCACAGCGATAATTATTGTAATTGCCGCTGCCTTTCATCAGCAGATGTTAAAACATCGTTATGCAAATACGGAAGTGAAAGTTACTCACAGCACATTGAATAAACGGTATGATGAAGAAATTGCAAACAACACAACAAGGAGCCACGCATGGAAATGCTCGAAGAGCACCGCTGTTTTGAAGGCTGGCAGCAACGCTGGCGACACGACTCCAGTACCTTAAACTGCCCGATGACGTTCAGTATCTTTCTCCCTCCACCTCGTGATCACACTCCGCCACCAGTGCTGTACTGGCTTTCCGGATTAACCTGCAATGACGAGAACTTCACCACCAAGGCGGGTGCCCAGCGGGTAGCGGCGGAACTGGGGATTGTACTGGTGATGCCAGACACCAGCCCGCGCGGCGAAAAGGTTGCCAACGACGATGGCTACGATTTAGGCCAGGGCGCAGGCTTTTATCTTAATGCCACGCAACCGCCGTGGGCGACGCATTACCGGATGTATGATTATCTGCGCGATGAATTACCGGCGCTGGTTCAGTCGCAATTTAATGTCAGCGACCGCTGCGCCATTAGCGGTCACTCAATGGGTGGTCACGGTGCGCTGATTATGGCGCTGAAAAATCCGGGTAAATACACCAGCGTTTCGGCCTTTGCGCCAATTGTGAATCCGTGCAGCGTCCCGTGGGGAATCAAAGCGTTTAGCAGCTATTTAGGTGAGGACAAAAATGCATGGCTGGAATGGGACAGTTGCGCACTGATGTATGCCAGTAACGCGCAGGATGCGATCCCGACGCTTATCGATCAGGGCGATAATGATCAGTTTCTTGCCGACCAGTTGCAACCTGCGGTACTGGCAGAAGCCGCGCGCCAGAAAGCGTGGCCGATGACGCTGCGTATTCAGCCGGGATATGATCACAGTTACTACTTCATCGCCTCTTTTATAGAGGATCACCTGCGCTTCCATGCGCAGTATTTACTGAAGTGAAAGTCCGCCCGGTTCGCCGGGCATCTTCTCATCAGAAGCGATAATCCACTGCCATAAAGTAACGACGTCCGTCTTCGTTATAGCTGTAGTCGTCACGACTGAGATCCTTGTCGCCAAGGTTCAGCACGCCTGCGCGCAGTTTGACGTCTTTAGTCACCTGCCAGGCCGCGCCGGTATTCCAGATGGTATAACCGCCCGGTGTTTTAGCCGTCGCGCTGTCGGCGCGTTTCTGCCCGGTATAGTGCCCAGAAACATAGAATGACCAGTCTTCCAGCGCCAGCGGTTTCCAGTCCAGCGTACCGTTAGCAGTATGGAACGGCAGATCGGATAGCGGTTTGTTTTCGCCGTTGCTGACATCACGACCATCGTTGTAGGTGTAGTTGATCGACAGTTTCCATTCATCGTTGAACGGAATTTTCAGTTCGGTTTCCACGCCCTGAATACGAGCTTTGTTAACGTTGTAGTAGCTAAATACCGGTATGCGCCGTCCGTTAGCGCCCGTCTCAAAACCAACAAAGTTTTGGTAGCCCGGTGCAGCGTTGACGTCAGACGTACGGCTGATGCTGATACGATCTTTCACATCGTTACGGAAAACGGTAACGCTGGATTCAACCCCTTCCAGCCAGCCTTCTTCACCCATGTAGTAAAGCCCCAGCTCCCAACTTTCGCTGGTTTCTGGTTTCAGATCCGGGCTACCCACAATCTTACATGCGCCACGGCAGGAATTGCTCGTCCAGTCAGGGCTAAGTTGCAACAGAGAAGGTGCTTTAAATGCCGTCGCCCAGCCCCCTTTCACCGTTACGGTGTCGGTGGCGTTATAAACCAGGTAGGCACGCGGACTCCAGTGTTCACCGTAGGTTTCGTGATCGTCCATACGCACGCCGGTCGTCAGCGCCAGCGGCTCGAAGATCCGCCATTCATCTTCCACAAACAGCGCGTACTGGCTGGCAGACGTTTTGGAGCTGGTTCCCCCGGTCAGGTTCACCGCATCGCTAAGTTTGTCGTGACGCCATTCACCGCCAACCGTGAGAAACTGATTAATCGCCGTCAGCGGCAACGTGTATTTGCCGTCGACCGTATTGCTTTCGGAAGTTATCGGGCTGCTGTTGCCAGGGTTTTTGTTCTCGACTTTCTCACCGTAGTATTTCAGTTCGCTGGTGCCGTAATCCCAACGCCCATTATGGCTGACGGAGTAGTTCTGGCGTTCCAGGCGGTTTTTGTCCAGCGAGTCGGAATCACGATCCTGACGGTCGAAACCGTATCCGGCAGTAAAATCGTGATTTTGATTCGGTGTCCAGGCAAATTCGACATTGCCGTCGCGGCTGGAGAATCCTTCAATACGCGGCGTTTCTCCGGTATCGGTGGTCGTTGAGTTTTGCGGGTCATCCTTTTCACGTTTTGCCAGGCTGCCGTAAGCTTTCATTCCCAGCACACCATCAATTAATGGTCCACTGGTAAAGAACTGACCGTTATAGGTGTCACCGCGATCGCGATGTTCCTGAATGGTGGTATCGACGGTAACGGTACCCGACCATTTCTGACCGATTTTTTTGGTGATGATATTCACTACACCGCCGAGCGCATCGGAACCGTACAGCGACGACATCGGGCCACGGACCACTTCAATACGTTCGATGGAATCGACCGGGATCCAGTTCAGATCGAAATCATTGTGGCGGAAGACGGCATTGCGGGAGTTCACGCGTTTACCGTCGACGAGAATCAGGGTATAGCTGCTGTCCAGACCACGAATACTAACGCCCTTACGGTTATCCCCTTCGTTCGTCAGTTGTACGCCAGGCACTTCTTTGAGGACATCCTTCAGATTCTGTACCGGTTTTCGCTGCAGGTCTTCCTGGGTAATGACGCTGATACTGGCAGGTGCATCTTTAAGATTTTGTTCCACGGAAGATGCAGTGACAACCATCGTTTCGCCATCATCATCGACCGCTAACACAGGCCATGCACAAGAAATAGCGGACAAACACAGCCCGACCCGTACGAAAGGGTTCAACCTAAACATTCCATATCTCCATGAGGTAACTACGAAAATAAAATGGGTTATCGCTCACATCTTCTTCACGTCCCCTTGCGTACGGCAGCATCGCGGTGGACTTATTTTTTATGCAGGTGATCATCCCAGAAAGCCGGAACAGCCTCTGATTTGTCAGCCTTTTTTGATTGCGGCGTAACGATAATGCAAACGATAACAATTATCAATCCAAATGTTAAATTTTATATCCGCATGATTTGTCAGGGAAATGGAATTGAAAAAGCCCTCTCGGTTGAGAGGGCTTAGCAAGGAAGGGAGGAAACTTATTTCTTATCGTTCTGCGGGAACTTCATTTCGCTGTAGCGTACGAAGTGAGTTCCTTTAATCAGCTTGTAGCCGAACCAAATAATCAGGAACAGCGGGATACCAATATACGTTGCCGCTACGCCGCCCCAGTCAATAGTATCTTTCAGGAACGCTTCGTAGTTCTGGCCCAAAGTGATAATCAGACACAGAATGAATGCGAAGATCGGCCCCAGTGGGAAGAAACCTGAACGGTACGGCAGATCGTTAATGTCGTGTCCCTGCAATACGTAACCGCGACGGAAGCGATAGTGGCTAATGGCAATCCCCAGCCAGGCGATAAAACCCGTCATCCCGGAGGTGTTCAGCAGCCACAGGTATACCGTCTGGTTGCCAAACATGGAGGTCAGGAAGCACAGACCGGCAATCACCGTCGTCGCATACAGCGCATTACGCGGCACGCCACCACGCGACAGTTTAGCGAAAATGCGCGGCGCTTTACCGTCACACGCCAGGGTGTACAGCATACGAGTAGACGCATACATACCGGAGTTACCCGCTGACAGCACCGCCGTCAGAATAACTGCGTTCATCACCGCCGCCGCAGAGAGCAGACCCGCGTGCTGGAACACCAGGGTGAACGGACTAACGCTGATGTCTTTAACATCGTTACGCAGCAGGCTCGGATCGGTGTACGGAATAATCAGGCTGATAATCAGGATCGCGAACACATAGAACAACAGGATTCGCCAGAACACCTGACGTACCGCGCGTGGAATGTTTTTCGCCGGATCTTCGGACTCGCCTGCAGCAATACCGATCAGCTCGGTTCCCTGGAAAGAGAAGCCGACAATCATAGCTACGCCGATCATCGCCGCAAAACCACCAGCAAACGGCGCTTCGCCGATTGTCCAGTTGCTCCAGCCCGCAGGCTGCGCGCCTTTGAAGATACCGATAATCATCAGCACGCCAACGATGATAAAGACAATAACTGTCGTGACTTTGATCAGTGAGAACCAGTATTCCGCTTCACCAAAGCCACGAACTGAGATGTAGTTCAGCAGGAAGATAACGCCGAGGAACAACGCACTCCAGATCCAGCCCGGTGTATCCGGGAACCACCAGCTCATGACCAGCTGAGCTGCAACCAGGTCAACGGCGATAGTCACCGCCCAGTTGTACCAGTAGTTCCAGCCCAGCGCGAAGCCAAAGCCTTCTTCAACATAGTTCTGACCGTAAGTGGCAAACGAACCGGAAACCGGCATATATGCAGCCAGTTCACCGAGACTGGTCATCAGGAAGTAAACCATCAGGCCAATCAGCATATACGAGAGCAATGCCCCGCCCGGACCTGCCTGAGAAATCGTTGCGCCAGAGGCAACAAAAAGACCTGTACCGATGGAACCGCCAATGGCAATCATCGTCAGGTGACGCGCCTTTAATTCACGGCGTAAGCCCGGCGCTTCTGTGGTTTTAGTTTCGGAAACCATACAAAAATGCTATCCATCTTAAAAATGAGGCGCGATTGTAGCAGACGATTGGCAATCCTTCCGGCAGAAATACACGGTTATAAGACACCTTCATGATCGCCCAGGGATTATAAGTAAAGCAGCCAATCTCTTTTCTGGCGAATGCATGCTGAAGGCGCTGCGTCACGAAATCGACACAGCACCAGCATGTTCTTGTACAGCAACTTAACGCGGCACATTTGCGGGATCGCAATAGTCCAGAAAGCGCCGTAGCGCGTTGGAAAGGTGTTTTTGCCGATGATGTATACGCCACAACGTACGCATCAGGCGCGGCAGAGGGACCGCAACTTCACTTAATGTGCCTGCCTGCAATTGATCTTCAATCACACGTCGCGACAGGCAACTAATTCCCAACCCATGACGCACCGCATGTTTGATTGCCTCGGAGTTACCTAATTCCATCGCCATCTCAAACTTCGGTAAATGTGACAGCAACAGATAATCGACAATCTCCCGCGTGCCGGAACCGCGTTCACGCAGGATCCACGGCGCAGCGGCCAGCTGTTCTAAGGTGACCGGACCACGGGCCAACGGCGAAGTCGGCGCGGCGAAAACCACCAGCTCGTCTTCCAGCCACGGTTCAGAAATGATTTCAGTGCTGTGGCACGGTCCTTCAATAAAGCCAATATCAACGCGGAAATCCAGCACCGCTTGCATCACGTCCTGGCTATTCCCAACGCTAAGTTCAATCGGCAACTGCGGATAATCATGGCGATAACGGGCGATAACTGCAGGCAGAATGTAGTTACCGATGGTACTACTGGCATAGATACGAATCGCGCCGTTGTCTTCGCGAAACAGTTGTTCGATTTCAACCGCCTGTTCAAGCAATGCCAACGCACGCGGATAGAGCAGCCGCCCGTGTTCATTAACAACCAGTCTTTTCCCCACGCGATCAAACAGTTGCACGCCAAGCTGCCCTTCCAGGTCGGTCAAGGCTGCGCTCACTGCTGATTGCGACAACGCCAGCATCACCGACGCCTGGGTGGTTGATCCACTTTTCAATACTTCTGCAAAAACTTCCAACTGCCGGAGGGTGATGTGCATAGTCGCTTACCACTTATAAAGATTAATTATAAATATATAATCAATTTTATTTTTAAACCAGTTAGTCGTAACCTTATGCCCGGTTAAAGGAGAGGGTTATGACGAATATCACCTTACAGAAACAACATCGTACACTGTGGCATTTTATTCCGGGGTTAGCCCTGAGTGCAGTTATCACCGGGGTCGCCCTGTGGGGTGGTTCCATTCCCGCGGTTGCGGGTGCCGGGTTTAGTGCCCTCACCCTCGCAATCTTGTTGGGGATGGTTTTAGGCAACACCATCTATCCGCACATCTGGAAAAGCTGTGACGGTGGTGTGCTGTTTGCCAAGCAATATTTATTACGTCTGGGTATCATTCTTTATGGCTTCCGTCTGACGTTCTCGCAAATTGCCGATGTCGGTATCAGTGGGATCATCATTGACGTGTTGACGCTGTCCAGTACCTTCCTGCTGGCTTGCTTCCTGGGGCAGAAAGTGTTTGGTCTGGATAAGCACACCAGCTGGTTGATCGGTGCCGGTAGCAGTATCTGTGGTGCTGCCGCGGTACTGGCGACTGAGCCGGTAGTGAAAGCGGAAGCCAGTAAAGTAACCGTGGCTGTTGCAACCGTTGTTATCTTCGGGACCGTCGCGATTTTCCTCTACCCGGCGATATATCCGCTGATGTCTCAATGGTTTAGTCCGGAAACTTTCGGTATCTACATTGGTTCTACTGTGCACGAAGTGGCGCAGGTGGTGGCGGCAGGTCATGCCATCAGCCCGGATGCGGAAAACGCAGCAGTTATTTCCAAAATGCTGCGCGTGATGATGCTGGCTCCGTTCCTCATCCTGCTGGCGGCGCGTGTTAAACAGCTGTCTGGGGCGAACAGCGGCGAGAAAAGCAAAATCACTATTCCGTGGTTTGCCATCTTGTTCATCGTCGTTGCCATCTTTAACTCGTTCCACCTGTTACCGCAGAGCGTGGTGAACATGCTGGTAACGCTGGATACCTTCCTGCTGGCAATGGCGATGGCGGCGCTGGGTCTGACCACTCACGTCAGCGCGCTGAAAAAAGCCGGGGCGAAACCTCTGCTGATGGCACTGGTACTGTTTGCCTGGCTGATTGTTGGTGGTGGTGCGATTAACTATGTGATTCAAAGCGTCATCGCATAAACCACTACATCTTGCTCCTGTTAACCCGCTATCATTACCGTTTTCCTCCAGCGGGTTTAACAGGAGTCCTCGCATGAAATACATTGGAGCGCACGTTAGTGCTGCTGGCGGTCTGGCAAATGCCGCAATTCGCGCCGCCGAAATCGACGCAACCGCGTTTGCCTTGTTCACCAAAAACCAACGTCAGTGGCGTGCCGCACCGCTCACGACGCAAACCATCGATGAATTCAAAGCGGCCTGTGAAAAATATCACTACACATCGGCGCAAATTCTTCCCCACGACAGCTATCTGATTAACCTCGGACATCCGGTCACTGAAGCTCTGGAAAAATCGCGCGATGCCTTTATAGATGAAATGCAGCGTTGCGAACAACTGGGGCTTTCTTTGCTCAACTTCCACCCTGGCAGCCATCTGATGCAGATTTCAGAAGAGGATTGCCTTGCGCGTATTGCCGAATCCATCAACATTGCGCTGGATAAAACTCAAGGTGTAACAGCGGTGATTGAAAACACCGCCGGTCAGGGCAGTAACTTAGGGTTTAAATTCGAACATCTCGCGGCGATTATCGACGGCGTGGAAGATAAATCCCGTGTCGGCGTCTGCATTGATACCTGCCATGCTTTCGCTGCCGGGTATGATTTGCGTACTCCAGCCGAATGCGAGAAAACGTTCGCGGATTTTGCCCGTATTGTTGGCTTTAAGTATCTGCGCGGGATGCACCTTAACGATGCGAAAAGCACCTTTGGCAGCCGCGTTGACCGCCATCATAGCCTCGGTGAAGGCAATATCGGTCATGATGCGTTCCGCTGGATCATGCAGGACGACCGTTTCGACGGCATTCCGCTGATCCTTGAAACCATCAACCCGGATATCTGGGCAGAAGAAATCGCCTGGCTGAAAGCGCAACAAACTGAAAAAGCGGTAGCCTGAAGATGAATAACCGGGAAAAGGAGATCCTTGCAATTTTACGGCATAACCCGCTGATTCAGCAGAACGAAATTGCGGACATGCTGCAAATCAGTCGTTCGCGCGTTGCGGCGCATATTATGGATTTAATGCGCAAAGGGCGGATTAAAGGCAAAGGTTACATTCTCACCGAGCAGGAATACTGCGTAGTGGTGGGGACAATCAATATGGATATTCGCGGGATGGCGGATATCCGTTACCCGCAAGCGGCTTCTCATCCCGGTACAATTCATTGCTCGGCGGGCGGCGTGGGACGCAACATCGCCCACAATCTGGCGCTGTTAGGCCGTGACGTCCATTTGCTTTCAGTGATTGGCGATGACTTTTATGGCGAAATGCTCCTGGAAGAAACGCGCCGTGCCGGCGTGAATGTCTCCGGCTGCGTTCGTTTGCATGGTCAAAGCACATCGACGTATCTGGCAATTGCCAATCGAGACGATCAAACCGTGCTGGCGATTAACGATACCCATCTGCTGGAACAGTTGACACCGCAACTACTGAACGGGTCGCGCGATTTACTTCGTCATGCGGGCGTGGTACTGGCTGATTGCAACCTGACAGCCGAGGCGCTGGAATGGGTCTTTACCCTCGCTGATGAAATCCCGGTGTTTGTCGATACCGTTTCAGAATTCAAAGCGGGCAAAATCAAACACTGGCTGGCGCATATTCACACCCTGAAACCCACTTTACCGGAGCTGGAAATTTTATGGGGACAGGCGATCACCAGCGATGCTGACCGTAATGCCGCAGTGAATGCATTGCATCAGCAAGGTGTTCAGCAACTGTTTGTTTATTTTCCCGATGAGTCAGTTTATTGCAGCGAAAAGGATGGAGAACAATTTTTGCTGACCGCGCCAGCGCATACGACAGTAGACAGTTTTGATGCTGACGATGGTTTTATGGCGGGCCTGGTATATAGCTTTCTTGAAGGATACAGTTTCCGCGACAGCGCCCGTTTTGCGGTAGCCTGCGCGGCAATTTCGCGCGCCAGCGGCAGCTTAAACAACCCTACCCTGTCTGCCGATAACGCGCTTTCATTAGTGCCAATGGTGTAACAATGTTGCCGGATTCGACGCTTGACCGCATCTTATCCGGCTCATAAATTGCGCACTACGCTAAACCAATAAAGAATCCTGCAATAGTAGCACTCATCAGGTTAGAAAGTGTCGCCGCCGCCAGCGCGCGTAAACCAAGTTGGGCGATTTCCGGCGCACGGTGTGGCGCAACCGCAGAAAACGCCCCCACCACCACCCCGATAGAACCAAAGTTAGCGAAACCGCACAACGCGAAAGAAATAATCGCCACGGTTTTAGCATCCAGAGTGCCACCCGTTTGCAGATATGGCGAGAAATTGAGATAAGCGACAAATTCATTGATCGCCAGCTTCTGCCCAATCAAACTCCCGGCAAGATTTGCATCACTCCAGTCAACCCCCATCACCCACGCCAATGGGGCCAACAGGTAACCTAAAATGGACTCCAGCGAGGCATGTGCAAAACCAAACCAGCCGCCAACGCCGCCGATAATACCATTAATTAACGCAATGATGGCGACAAATGCCATAACAACTGTCGCTACACCGGCGGCGATTTTCAGCCCGGTCATTGCCCCTGTCGCAGCGGCTTCAATAATGCTTTTTGGCGGTGTTTCGGTGAAAGAGAGGTTATTAAAGGAAACCTGCGAAGATTCCGTAGCCGGGCTTAACAGGCGGGCAAACAAGATCCCGCCTGGGATCGCCATTAACGATGCCGCCAGCAAATATTCCACAGGTACGCCCAGGGCGGCGTAACCAATCATTGTCGAACCAGCAATCGAGGCCATGCCACTACAAATCGCTGTAAATAATTCATTGCGATTCAGACGATCGATAAAGGGTTTGACGATCGCCGGAATTTCGTTTTGCCCGAGGAAAATGGTGGTGACCGCGACGAATGACTCAATCTTGCTGATATTTAATGCTTTCTGGAATATACCGCCGAGAATGCGAATTAAAATCCCCATCACACCGATGTAGTAGAGAATACTCACCAGTGCAGTGACGAAGATAATTGCCGGTAATACCCTGAAACCAAAGATAAATCCTGCGCCATCAAACAGCGTGTCCATTTTCGGCCCGACCAGCGAACCGAAGATAAATGCGCTACCCGCGTCGCTGTACGCCATCACTTTATGCACGCCAAAAGCGACTTTTTCAGCGACCCAACGCCCTGACGGTAACCAAAGCATAATCCCGCCAATCACGACCTGTAACACTAACGCCGCGCCAACGGTACGCAGGCTGATCTTCTTCTTGTTTACTGACAGCAAAAACGCAATCGTCAGCAATACCACCATTCCCAGAACACTTCTCATGACATCCATAGTTATTATCTCTTCATGTCATATTGGGCGACGGCTTTCTGCCCATCAGAAATAGCCGGGCTTGGATCTTGCGATACTGACCCGGCTTGTTATCAACACTTAATGGGTTTTGATGTAGCCGCGCACGCACTCTTCGACTAAGCCCCAGAACCAGTCGGTATCAATAGTGATGCCGACTTTGGTATTAGCGGGCTTGCCAAGAACGCCCAGCTCGTCGCAGACGGTACGCCCATAGCAAGGGCCACTGTTGACGTCCACTTCGACGTACATCTCCTGGGTTTTAATGCCATCAGGGTTAATCAGATAACCGATGCAGGTGGCGTCGTGCACCGGGCCGCCAGCCAGGCCGTAGTTTTCGAACTGCGTTTTGAGAGTGAAGTTCATGATGTCGCTGAACAGCTCTCCGGCAGGGCCGCCTGCCCTTTCCATCCGTGCAATCACGTCCGGGGTGCAAACGGTCTGGTTGGTGAGATCGAGGCCCATCATCACTAATGGAACGCCGGAGGTGAACACCACGCGGGCTGCTTCCGGATCAGCAAAGATGTTGAACTCGGCAGATGGCGTGAAGTTGCCTGTACCGTAAGCGCCGCCCATTAGCACAATTTCACGGATTTTGGGCAGGATCGCGGGTTGCATACGCATTGCCACCGCGATATTTGAAAGCGGACCAACCGGCACCAGAGTGATATCGCCATCGCTTGCCATCAGGGTATCAATGATGTATTTCACCGCGTGGGTACTTTCTGCCTGGCGGGTCAGCGGCTCGAATACCGGGCCATCCAGTCCGGTTTCACCGTGAATATTATCGGCAACGATTTGTTTACGCATAATGGGTTGCGGCATCCCCGCATAAACCGGAACATTAATCTCCAGTTTCTGGCAAACATTCAGGCCATTAATTAATGTTTTATCAAGCGTCTGATTACCCGCTACAATAGTGATGCCTAATAAATCTATTGCCGGATGTTTCGCTGCCATCATCATTGCAATAGCATCATCATGACCCGGATCACAATCCAGAATAATTTTTCTCTTTTCCATTGTTTATTTCCTCTGTTTCCAGTTGCGTTATTTTTTCTACAGCAAAGAAAATTCGACCGGGCCGATGATTGAATCTTACCAACCGCGTACGTATGCTAAATATGAGAAATCTCATAGCGGATAAACATCGTGAAAGAAATCCACAATAATGATCTTAAGCAGCAATTGATGAGTGAATCCGCGTTTAAGGATTGCTTTTTAACGGATGTTTCAGCCGATACGCGGCTGTTTCATTTTTTAGCGCGTGACTACATTGTGCAGGAAGGGCAACAGCCGTCCTGGCTGTTTTATCTGACGCGAGGCCGCGCCAGGCTTTACGCCACGCTTGCTAATGGTCGCGTGTCGCTGATCGATTTCTTTGCCGCCCCCTGTTTTATTGGTGAGATTGAGTTAATCGACAAAGACCATGAACCGCGTGCGGTGCAGGCTATTGAAGAGTGTTGGTGCCTTGCGCTCTCTATGAAACATTACCGCCCGCTGTTATTAAACGACACGCTATTTTTACGAAAACTCTGCGTCACCTTAAGTCATAAAAATTATCGTAATATTGTTTCTTTAACTCAGAATCAATCATTTCCGTTAGTTAATCGCCTGGCAGCTTTTATATTACTCTCGCAGGAAGGTGATCTTTATCACGAAAAGCATACGCAAGCGGCAGAGTATTTAGGCGTTTCTTATCGACATCTTTTATATGTTCTCGCGCAATTCATTCACGACGGTTTATTAACTAAAAGCAAGAAAGGGTATCTCATTAAAAACAGAAAGCAGTTGTCAGGACTGGCGCTGGAGATGGACCCGGAGAATAAATTCTCCGGGATGATGCAGTAAAAATTATTTGCAATAGCGCGATTGCCGGATGCAACGCTTAATACGTTTTATCCGGTCTACAAATCGAGCATTACGCCAGACCAATAAAGAACCCGGCAATAGTCGCACTCATCAGGTTGGAAAGCGTTGCTGCTGCCAGCGCCCGTAAACCAAGCTGGGCGATTTCTGGAGCACGTTTTGGCGAAATAGCCGAAAATGCGCCAACGACAACACCGATAGAACCAAAGTTAGCAAAACCACAAAGCGCAAAGGAGATAATCGCAATGGTTTTCACTTCCAGCGTGCCGCCCGTTTGCAGGTATGGGGAGAAACTCAGGTAAGCGACGAATTCGTTAATCGCCAGTTTCTGCCCAATCAGGCTACCCGCAAGATTGGCATCACTCCAGTCCACACCCATGATCCACGCCAGCGGTGCCAGCACATAGCCAAAAATACTTTCCAGAGAGGCATTGGCGAAACCAAACCAGCCACCAATTCCGCCGATAATGCCGTTGATCAGCGCAATAATTGCGACAAACGCCATTACCACCGTCGCTACACCAGCGGCGATTTTCAGCCCGGTCATCGCACCGCTCGCCGCCGCTTCGATAAAGCTTTTTGGCGGCGTTTCGCTGAACGACAGATTTTCAAATGTGACCTGCGAAGGCTCGGTGGCCGGGCTAAGAATTCGTGCAAACAAAATACCACCTGGGATCGCCATCAGCGATGCCGCTAACAGGTAGTCAATTGGTACGCCCATTCCGGCATAACCAATCATCATCGAACCAGCAATGGACGCCATCCCGCTACAAATTGCGGTAAACAACTCGTTGCGATTCATGCGATCGATAAACGGTTTAACGATCGCCGGGATCTCATTTTGCCCGAGGAAAATAGTTGTGACTGCGACAAAAGATTCGATTTTGCTGATGTTAAGAGCTTTCTGGAAAATGCTGCCAAGGATGCGAATCAGCAGCCCCATCACGCCAATGTAGTACAGCAGACTGATGAGCGCAGTAACGAAAATAATCGCCGGAAGTACGCGAAAGGCGAAGATAAAACCCGCACCGTCAAACAGGACATCCATTTTCGGCCCAACCAGCGAACCAAAAATGAAGGCGCTACCGGCATCACTGTAAGACATCACTTTATGAACGCCTAATGCCGCCTGTTCTACTGCCCATTTTCCCGGTGGGAAGTAGAGCATGATGCCACCAATAGCGATTTGCAGCAGCAGTGCGGCTCCAACCGTACGCAAACTGATGCTCTTTTTATTCACTGACAACAGAAATGCTATTGCCAGTAACACCACCATCCCCACAACACTTCTCATTATGTCCATAATGATTTTCCCTTCATGCCAGTAAACCCGGCGTCAGCGCCAGGTTTTGGTATGTTTGATGAGTACGGGCGACGGCTTTCTGCCCGTCAGAAATTAACCCGCGAGACGCTGGTATTCTTTGGCAATTTCACTCGCCAGAATGGCGTTGTTGAACACCAGCTGGATATTGGATTTCAGGCTGTCACCGCCGGTCAGTTCAGCAACGCGCGCCAGCAGGAACGGTGTACTTTCTTTACCAATAACGCCCTGCTCTTCGGCTTCGGCGACGGCTTGATCTATGGCTGCATTGATAGATTCCTCCGGCATCGCAAACTGTTCCGGGATCGGGTTCGCTACCACGAGGCCACCGTTCAGCCCGCTTTGCCATTTCACCGCCATTGCACGGGCAATTTCACTGGCGCTGTCGAGACGAATGCTGACGTCAAACGAGCTGGTACGGCAGAAAAACGCAGGCAGCGCTTTAGTCTGATAGCCAATTAACGGCACACCGAAGGTTTCTAAATACTCAGTGGTTAATCCTAAATCGAGAATAGATTTCGCCCCGGCACAAACAACGGTGACATTAGTATTTGCCAGTTCTTGCAAATCGGCAGAAATATCGAAGGTATGTTCCGCCCCGCGATGCACACCACCAATTCCCCCGGTGGCAAATACTTTAATTCCGGCAAGCGCCGCAATAATCATCGTTGAAGCCACAGTGGTTGCGCCATTTTTTCCGGCGGCAACAACAAAAGGTAAATCGCGACGACTAACTTTGGTCACGTTATGCCCTTCACGACCCAGTAATTCAATTTCTTCTTTACTTAAACCCACTTTCATCACGCCGCCAATAATGGCGATAGTGGCAGGTACTGCGCCCTGTTTACGAATAGTTTCTTCTACTTCAATTGCGGTCTGGGCATTTTGTGGGAACGGCATCCCGTGAGAAATAATGGTCGATTCCAGCGCCACAACCGGTTTTTTGTTTTTTAAAGCTTCCTGCACTTCCGGGGAAATTTGTAATAATTCAGGGGAAATTTTTAATTTAGACATTCTGCGTTCTCCACTAACGATATAACGTTGGCAATCGATAAATCGGGGTTATTGGTGTATTCACAGGAGAGCGCCATTGACGAACATCCCTGTGCGAAACGAACAGATTCGGCAAACGGCATTCCGTCTACCCAACACGAAGCAAGTCCCGCCATCATGGCATCGCCCGCTCCGGTAACATTAATAACATTGGTTTTGATCGGCGCAGACCAGCCATTTTCACCTCTGATATCGCTGTAATAAACGCCGTCGCCGCCCATGCTCAATACCAGTCGGTTCAGGCCATGTTGATGGAACCAGGCAGCAACTTTTGCCACATCGTCACGCCCTGACAGCGCAATCCCACTCAGGGTTTCCGCTTCAAGGCGGTTTGGCTTCAGAGTGTGGATCTGATTTAGACGGTCGCGCACTTTGACACATTTCCATGCGGAAACCGGATCGACAAATACGGGTACGTTGGCGGCATTATCCAGAATCCATGCCAGTGCCTCTTCACTGATATTACAGTCCGCAACAATGACCTTTGCCCTCTGAATAAATTCACGGTGCTGTGCGAGATATTCAGCTGTAATAGCGTTGCTAATATTCATGTCATTTATAGCAACCAGCATTTCACCGGTATTATCGAGTAATGATAAATAACTAGACGTATTTTCTCCCGGCACAATCAGGCATTTATCGACATAAACGCCAGATTGATTGGTTTGCGTTAGCAGCGATTGACCATAAAAATCACTGCCTACTGCGCTCAGTAGCCAGGCTTTGTTACCCAGCAACGCCAGGTTTTGTGCAATATTGCGCCCTACTCCACCAGGCGTAAATTTTATTTTACCTGGATTTGAATCCGCATAATTTAATGATTCATGTGAATATCCGGCGACATCAATATTCGCCGAACCTATAATTACGACATAATCCTTTTCGCGCATAGCACGTCCTCTGGTAAAAAATTACCAACCCTGTCAATCCACAAGAATATAGATACTGCAAAGACGGTTTAAACATGTGTTCATATTTAAACATGTGCTCATAGTATGCATGTTTTACGTAAAGTAAATTACCGCCAGAGAGGCTAAATGGGCAGATTTGAGCAGGCTCACAAAATGCGATTAAATGCCTGAATTACAAAAGCGAGGAATTTGTGACGGGATGCACAGAACAGGAACAATAAAAAAGGGCAGAAAATAATCTGCCCTTGAGGAAATAACCTTAGTGTTTGATGAACGTTTCAAGTTTCTACTGAAAGATAAAACCATTTAAATTCATAAAATTACATTCACAAGCTGGTCATTCCCTTTGCGCTCATCCAATGATACAGGGCAGGAAATTTCTGCCCTGTAACACACCTTTTATTACGCTGCTTTCGCTACTGCGTCCACTTCCGGACGTTTCAGGAAGGCATAGGCCAAACCCGCCACCAGCGTACCGGCAATAATTGCTACCAGGTAACCCAGTACCGGCGTAATAGCGCCAGGGATCAGCAGAACAAACAGACCACCGTGTGGTGCCATCAGTTTCGCACCAATCGCCATTGAGATTGCGCCAGTCAGCGCACCACCCACGATACAGCACGGCAGCACACGCATCGGATCACGAGCAGCAAACGGAATTGCACCTTCCGAAATGAAGCACAGTCCCAATACCAGAGCGGCTTTGCCACCTTCCTGCTGCGCTTTGTCGAATTTGCGACGCGCCACCATTGTTGCCAGACCCATTGCCAGCGGTGGCACCATACCTGCCGCCATAATCGCCGCCATCGGGCCATAGGTTTGAGTACTCAGCAGACCCACACCGAATGCGTACGCTGCTTTGTTTACCGGACCGCCCATGTCAGTACACATCATGCCACCGAGGATCGCCCCCAGCAGAACCGCATTCGCAGTCCCCATGGTCTGCAGCCAGTGAGTCAGCCCTTCGAGAATGCCAGCAACCGGTTTACCGATCAGGTAGATCATCGCCAGACCGACCACCAGACTGGAAATTAGCGGAATGATCAGGATTGGTTTCAGCGCCTCCATACTCTGTGGCAGTTTCAGTTGCGTACTGATTAACTTCGCAATGTAACCAGCCAGGAAGCCCGCAATAATACCGCCAATGAAGCCAGAACCGGTGCTGACCGCCAGCATACCGCCAATCAGACCCGGCGTGAGGCCCGGACGATCGGCAATGGAAAAGGCAATATAACCTGCCAGTACCGGCACCATCAGCGCAAAGGCTGAACCACCACCAATCTGCATCAGCGCCGCTGCCAACGTACCCGGCTCTTTAAACGCTTCGATACCAAAAGCAAAAGAAAGCGCGATACACAGACCACCAGCAACGACCATCGGCAGCATGTAAGAGACGCCCGTTAGCAAGTGACGATAAGCGCCTGCACTCTCTTTCTTACCTTCAGTGGTCGCCGTTTGAGCTTTGCCCGCCGGTTCATACGGCGTTGCTTCAGCAACCGCTTTATCCAGTTCCTGCGCGGTTTTCTTCAGCGCCAGACCGGTAGAGGTACGATACATCGGTTTACCAGCAAATTTCGCCAGATCCACTTCGATATCTGCCGCCACAATCACCAGATCCGCTGCGGCTACTTCCTCGGGAGTGATTGCATTACCCGCGCCAACAGAACCACGGGTTTCAACTTTCACCCACCAGCCACGTTTTTTCGCTTCGGTTTCAATGGCTTCAGCCGCCATAAAGGTGTGTGCTACGCCAGTCGGGCAAGCAGTCACCGCAACTACGCGTTTCGGACCGCTGGCGGCAACCGGTGCTGTCGCAGTGACCGGCGCAGTGTAAGGTTTCGCATGGCCTTTGGCTTCACTCAGGAACAGCTCAGGGTGCGCAACTGCCCGGGAAATATCACCCAGCCAGACATTTTTACCGTTCAGCGCGCTGTCATTCGGGATGGAATCACCGAGAACAATCGCCATTTCAGCGTCGTTCGGATTGTCGATGATTTCCAGTTTTGCTTTTCGCGCCGCCGCGCCCAGCAGGGTCTTCGCCATATAGGCGCGTGCCTGACCGAGATTAGCGTCAATAATCAGCAGCGTTTTCATTATGCCTCTCCTGCTGTCAGTTAAAAGGTTGTAAGTCGACGCGCGCCATCATTGCGGCCAACTGCGGACGATCGGTAATACCCACATTGCTTTGACTTACCGCCAGGGCTGCAACAGCTGTCGCCAGACGCAGTGTGTGTTCACTGGATTCACGCATCAGCAAGCCATAAATCAGGCCACCAACCATAGAATCCCCTGCGCCAACGGTGCTTACGACATCGACTGACGGTGGTTTGGCGATCCATTCGCCGGAGGCATTAACCCAAAGCGCGCCTTCGGCACCCAGTGAAATAACAACATGCGCGATACCTTGTTCACGCAGCGCATGCGCAGCTTCAATCACATCTTTCATTTCAGGCAGTTTACGGCCTGCCCAGATTTCCAGCTCGCGGCGGTTAGGTTTCACCAGCCACGGTGCCGCTTTCAAACCTGCTACTAACGCTTCACGGCTACTATCAAAGATAATGCAAGGACACTGACTACGCAGGCGAGTCATCCAGTCGGTGAACGCTTCCGGGCTGACGCCTGACGGTAAGCTTCCGCTGACACAGACCATATCGAACTGACCGAGCCAGCTCAGAGAATCAGTCACAAAGCGTTCCCAGTCGGCGGGGGTGACTTCAAAACCCGAGAAGTTGAAGTCGGTCACTTCGCCGTCTTTTTCCGTCAGCTTAACGTTAATTCGAGTGCGCCCCTGTACAACCTGGAAACGGTTGGCAATGCCCAGCTCGCTGAACAGTTGCTGAAAACCATCCTGATTGTCTTTACCGAGGAAGCCGCCAACGGTGACATCAATTCCCAGGTCTTTTAATACTTTGGCCACGTTGATGCCTTTACCCGCCGCATGCAGACCGGTGGTTTTCACCAGGTTCACTTCGCCGCGTTCAATTTCCGGGCAGAAACCAACAAGGTCATAAGCCGGATTAAGGGTGATAGTAGCAACACGTCTGCTCATTATGCGCCCTCCCCAAGACCAGCAGCGATAGCGTCGCCGATTGCTTTCAGCGCCTGTTCAGCATCTGCACCCTGGGCGGTAAAGCGTAGGCGATGACCTTTCTTAACGCCAAGTGCCACAACTTTCATCAGACTACGTCCGTTTGCCGGTTTGCCGGTGCCATCAAGGTTTGTCACGGTAATATCACTGTTAAATTGTTTAATGGTATTGACCAGCATGGTACCTGGACGAGCATGCAGGCCGTGTTCATTGCGCACCACAAACTCCGCGCTTAACACGTCGTCGGTCGGCGCATCATCGCTGGTCAGCAGCGCCAGCAACGTTGCCGCATCCGCTTTCAGCAAGCGGTCAGCTTTATTGTCGAGCAACAAATCAGCGAGACGCTTAAGAACCGCGAGGGGCTGATCGTCATTCATCGCCACACTCACCAGCATGGCTGCCGTTTCGCCGTCCACATCAAAAGCATTTGCCGCACGGCTTACCGCAATCGCGCTACGCAGATTGCCTTCGGCGCTATCGCTCAGCCAGATACCCTGTCCGAGGTTCAGCGGTTGTTCATTGATGGCTTTGGTGACGAAAGTGGCGTCAACTGCCCCCGCCTCTTTCAGACGCGCAGCGTTCAGCGCCTGAAGAGTCAGCAGATCGCTGGCGACGATATCCAGCGTCAGCATTTCGTTGTCGAGCTTCAGCTGCTCACTCTGCTTTTCGCCCATCAGCAATGCGCGAAGTTCTTCTGCTGTTGTTGCTGACTTCAGTTGTTCAGCAACGGAATCATCGCTCAGTACGTGGGTCAGCTGGCGTAGCAGGCCCAGATGTTCATCCGAGCTGGCAGCAATACCGATCGCCACGTACGCTACCTGACCGTCACCCCAGGTGACGCCTTCCGGGAACTGAAATACCTGAACGCCCGTTTTCAGCACCTGATCGCGGGTGTCGGTGGTGCCGTGTGGAATAGCAATACCATTGCCGAGGAACGTTGAGGTTTGCTGCTCGCGCGCCAGCATGCCATTGACGTAGCCTTCTGCTACATTACCGGCATGCACCAGCGCCGCAGCGACCTGGCGAATCGCCTCTTCTTTGTCTCCGGCCTTTTCGCCCGGATGGATGTCCTGTACGGATAACTGGAACATAGTTCTCCTCTCTTGCTGAATTGAAACGATTCAGCCTCTATGAGAAAAAAAGCGCCAACCTGGCTTAGGGTTAAAGACAAGATCGCGCTGAAACGTTTCAAGAAAGCATAATACTTCTGTTTCAGCACGCAAGGAAAGCCGTAAAGTTATGAGCAAAAGTTTGATGTGCTGCACAATTTTTTGCCATTTTTCCTAATTGCTGATGGGAAAATCCGTTATCAGCAATTTCATTTCAGCAGCGTCAGCAGCCAATCAGCAACAGTGAAATGGCATTTTGATTATTCGTGGCGCTTTTGATTTCGCTGTCTGTTTATTTTCTGACAAGCAGCGTAAACTCCGCGTCTTCCTCTTCCAGTGATCGACCAGCATGCATAACTCCCCCGCAGTCTCCAGCGCGAAATCGTTTGACCTGACCTCGACGGCGTTTTTAATCGTTGCCTTTCTCACCGGTATTGCGGGCGCTCTGCAAACCCCGACACTCAGTATTTTTCTTACCGATGAAGTACATGCCCGTCCGGCGATGGTGGGATTCTTCTTTACCGGCAGCGCTGTCATTGGGATTCTGGTAAGTCAGTTTCTCGCCGGGCGCTCTGATAAGCGCGGCGATCGCAAATCGCTGATTGTCTTTTGCTGCCTGTTAGGCGTGCTGGCCTGCACCCTTTTTGCCTGGAATCGCAACTACTTTGTTTTGCTATTCGTTGGCGTCTTTCTTAGCAGCTTTGGCTCGACCGCTAACCCGCAAATGTTTGCCCTTGCCCGTGAACATGCCGACAAAACCGGACGTGAGGCGGTGATGTTCAGTTCTTTTTTACGCGCTCAGGTTTCACTGGCATGGGTCATTGGCCCACCGCTGGCTTATGCCTTAGCGATGGGTTTCAGCTTTACGGTAATGTATCTGAGCGCAGCGGTAGCGTTTATTGTTTGCGGCGTGATGGTGTGGCTGTTTTTACCGTCGATGCAAAAAGAGCTTCCGCTGGCGACCGGCACGATTGAAGCGCCGCGCCGTAACCGTCGCGATACGCTGCTGCTGTTTGTCATTTGTACATTGATGTGGGGCTCGAACAGCCTGTACATCATCAACATGCCGCTATTTATTATCAACGAACTGCATCTTCCCGAGAAACTGGCCGGTGTGATGATGGGGACCGCCGCCGGGCTGGAAATCCCGACCATGTTGATTGCCGGATATTTCGCCAAACGTCTGGGTAAGCGTTTCTTAATGCGCGTTGCTGCCGTGGGTGGCGTCTGTTTTTACGCAGGAATGCTGATGGCGCATTCACCTGTCATTCTGTTGGGCTTGCAGCTGCTAAATGCTATTTTTATTGGCATTCTGGGTGGCATCGGGATGCTCTATTTTCAGGATTTGATGCCCGGTCAGGCAGGTTCAGCCACCACGCTCTATACCAACACGTCGCGCGTGGGCTGGATCATCGCAGGATCAGTGGCGGGCATCGTCGCCGAGATCTGGAATTCTCACGCTGTGTTCTGGTTTGCGATGGTGATGATTATCGCCACTCTGTTTTGCTTACTGCGGATTAAAGATGTTTAAGGCGCGGTCAGGATTTCCAGATCGATAAGCCAGGTCATGGCCTGCTGACGCGAGTTACCGCACATTTCAGCACTGGCTTGTAAGCCTGCACAGACTTTCGGTCGCAGTGGCGAGGTGAAAATTTTACAGCGTTGCTGTTCATCAAGCTGAATGCAGGGCGTATTGGCGGGCTTGCCATCTGGCATACCGGGAATAGGGCTGGAAATTGAAGGGGCAGTGCAACACGCCCCGCAACCCGGACGGCATTCCATACGTTGTTCTCTTAAGGTTAACCACCGGATTGATGAGCGCGCACAGTACCACCTTTTTTGCACCAGCAAAAGTGCGAATACCACTTGCCCGAAAGGCCCGTCGCGAGTACTTTGTCGCGATATTTTTGACATTTTCGACTACAGGAATTTTTCGATGCCAAGAGCGAACGAAATTAAAAAAGGTATGGTACTGAATTACAACGGCAAACTGCTGCTGGTTAAGGATATTGATATTCAGTCGCCCACTGCCCGCGGTGCCGCTACGCTGTACAAAATGCGTTTTTCTGATGTCCGTACCGGGCTGAAAGTAGAAGAGCGTTTCAAAGGTGATGATATCGTTGACACCGTGACGCTGACCCGCCGTTACGTTGACTTCTCCTATGTCGATGGCAACGAATATGTCTTTATGGATAAAGAAGACTATACCCCGTATACCTTCACCAAAGATCAGATTGAAGAAGAGTTGCTGTTTATGCCAGAGGGCGGCATGCCGGACATGCAGGTGCTGACCTGGGACGGTCAACTGCTGGCGCTTGAGCTGCCGCAGACCGTTGATCTGGAAATCGTTGAAACCGCACCAGGCATCAAAGGGGCATCTGCCAGCGCCCGTAACAAACCGGCGACATTGAGCACTGGTCTGGTGATTCAGGTACCAGAATACTTAAGCCCGGGCGAAAAAATTCGTATCCATATCGAAGAACGCCGTTATATGGGGCGTGCTGACTAACTTCAGCCGCATGCAGAAAAGGGATAGCTCAGGCTGTCCCTTTTTTAATTTATTATACCAATCTTCTATTTTGCGCTTCCTGAACACCTTACGCCCTCAATTTTCACTCGTTGATTGATCGCCCTCACACTTCATCGCATTAACAATCCAGACCAATTTCAATTGCTGTCATATAACTTTACACTGTCATTGTTAATTTATCGTTACTAAGACGTGACTCCTATGAAGACAATTGCCTCCGTTACGCTCCCGCATCATGTACACGCTCCACGCTACGATCGCCAGCAGTTGCAATCACGTATCGTTCATTTTGGCTTTGGCGCCTTTCACCGCGCTCATCAGGCGTTACTGACCGATCGTGTGCTGAATGCCCAGGGCGGCGACTGGGGGATCTGTGAAATCAGCTTGTTCAGCGGTGATCAACTGATGAGCCAGCTCCGCGCACAGAACCATTTATATACCGTGCTGGAGAAAGGTGCGGACGGCAATCAGGTGATAATTGTCGGTGCCGTTCACGAATGCCTTAATGCAAAACTGGATTCCTTAGCGGCAATTATTGAGAAATTTTGCGAGCCACAGGTGGCAATTGTTTCCCTGACGATTACCGAAAAAGGCTATTGTATTGACCCGGCCACCGGTGCACTCGACACCAGTAATCCGCGGATTATTCACGATCTACAAACCCCTGAAGAACCTCACTCCGCACCGGGTATTCTCGTCGAAGCACTGAAACGCCGCCGTGAGCGCGGCCTTACACCGTTTACCGTGCTCTCCTGCGACAATATTCCCGACAATGGTCATGTGGTGAAAAACGCGGTGCTGGGAATGGCAGAAAAACGTTCGCCAGAACTCGCCGGGTGGATAAAAGAGCACGTCAGTTTTCCGGGAACCATGGTCGACCGCATTGTTCCGGCTGCAACCGACGAATCACTGGTGGAAATCAGCCAGCATCTGGGGGTGAATGATCCCTGCGCGATTAGCTGCGAACCGTTTATCCAGTGGGTGGTGGAAGATAACTTCGTCGCTGGGCGTCCTGCCTGGGAAGTCGCAGGTGTACAAATGGTGAATGATGTCCTGCCATGGGAAGAGATGAAACTGCGGATGCTTAATGGCAGCCACTCTTTTCTCGCTTATCTGGGTTACCTCTCAGGATTCGCCCATATCAGTGATTGCATGCAGGATCGCGCATTTCGCCATGCCGCCAGAACATTAATGCTGGATGAGCAAGCGCCGACACTGCAAATTAAAGATGTCGATTTAACACAATATGCGGATAAGTTAATTGCACGTTTTGCTAATCCGGCGCTGAAACATAAGACCTGGCAAATCGCGATGGATGGCAGCCAGAAATTACCGCAACGCATGCTGGCAGGTATTCGCATACATCAGGGGCGCGAAACGGACTGGTCGTTGCTGGCATTAGGCGTTGCAGGCTGGATGCGTTACGTCAGCGGCGTTGATGATGCCGGAAATGCCATTGATGTTCGCGATCCGCTTAGCGATAAAATTCGCGAACTTGTTGCGGGCAGCAGCAGTGAACAACGCGTAACCGCCCTGCTTTCCCTGCGTGAAGTTTTCGGTGATGATCTGCCAGATAACCCGCATTTTGTGCAGGCCATCGAACAAGCCTGGCAACAAATCGTACAATTCGGCGCACATCAGGCGCTATTAAACACCCTCAAAATTTAACGATTTCTGCGGTTAAAGCGGATGAAGCTCACCTTCGTCCGCTCTCCCCTTCTCTTTTCTGCCTTTTTTAGCCAGGATTAACGCTCAGTTAACTTACCAGAGTATTGCGGAGCCGTTGTGACCAGGACCAACCTCATCACCGGTTTTCTCGGCAGCGGGAAAACCACGTCGATTCTTCATCTGTTAGCCCATAAAGATCCCAACGAAAAATGGGCGGTACTGGTTAATGAATTTGGGGAAGTCGGAATTGATGGTGCTTTGCTCGCCGATAGCGGCGCATTGCTGAAAGAGATCCCCGGCGGCTGCATGTGCTGCGTTAATGGTTTACCCATGCAGGTAGGGTTGAATACCTTACTGCGTCAGGGAAAACCAGACCGCTTGTTGATAGAGCCGACCGGGCTGGGCCATCCGAAACAGATCCTCGATCTGTTAACCGCACCAGTCTATGAACCGTGGATAGATCTGCGCGCCACCTTGTGCATTCTCGATCCACGCCTGCTGCTGGACGAAAAAAGCGCCAGCAATGAAAACTTCCGTGACCAGCTGGCTGCCGCAGACATCATTGTCGCCAATAAATCCGACCGTGCGACGCCCGAAAGTGAGCAAGCGCTACAGCGTTGGTGGCAGCAAAATGGTGGCGATCGACAATTAATTCACAGTGAGCATGGGAAAGTTGACGGTCATCTTCTGGATTTGCCGCGTCGCAATTTAGCCGAGTTGCCCGCCAGCGCCGCGCATTCTCATCAGCATGTCGTGAAAAAAGGGTTAGCAGCGTTAAGCCTGCCAGAGCATCAACGCTGGCGTCGCAGTCTGAACAGCGGGCAAGGATATCAGGCCTGCGGCTGGATATTCGACGCTGATACGGTATTCGACACCATTGGCATTCTGGAATGGGCGCGACTTGCACCGGTGGAACGCGTCAAAGGCGTGCTGCGTATTCCCGAAGGGCTGGTACGAATCAACCGTCAGGGCGATGACCTGCACATTGAAACGCAAAACGTTGCGCCACCGGACAGCCGTATTGAGCTGATTTCCAGCAGCGAAGCTGACTGGAATGCCTTACAGAGCGCGCTGTTGAAGCTTCGTTTAGCGACTACCGCGTAAGGTTGCCTGCGTTTTTCAGTAAGATAATTAGAGAAAATATGATTAAAAATTTGCCGCAAATAGTGTTGTTGAATATTGTCGGCCTCGCGCTGTTTCTTTCCTGGTATATTCCCGTTAATCATGGATTCTGGTTGCCGATTGATGCGGATATTTTTTATTTCTTTAATCAGAAACTGGTCGAAAGTAAGGCCTTTTTGTGGCTGGTTGCATTGACCAACAATCGCGCTTTCGACGGTTGTTCTCTGCTGGCGATGGGAATGTTGATGCTGGGTTTCTGGCTGAAAGAAAACGCCCCTGGCAGACGACGTATCGTGATTATGGGTCTGGTCATGCTATTAACTGCAGTGGTATTAAACCAGCTGGGTCAGGCATTAATTCCTGTAAAACGGGCCAGCCCAACATTGACTTTTACCGATATTAACCGCGTCAGCGAACTGCTCTCTGTTCCCACGAAAGATGCCTCACGAGATAGCTTTCCCGGCGATCACGGCATGATGCTGCTTATTTTTTCGGCATTCATGTGGCGTTATTTCGGCAAAGTTGCAGGCCTTATCGCCCTTATTATTTTTGTGGTTTTTGCATTTCCCAGAGTAATGATTGGCGCACACTGGTTTACTGACATCATTGTCGGTTCGATGACCGTGATATTGATCGGTTTGCCCTGGGTGTTGCTGACGCCATTAAGTGATCGATTAATCACCTTTTTTGACAAATCACTACCGGGAAAAAACAAACATTTCCAAAACAAATAACTCACAGTAATTAACATCATCAGGCTTATTTTTATAGTGAGGATAATCCTGATGATGCGCACCGTGCTTTCATCCATCGCGCGCAAAAATCATTCTCTAAGTAAATGAATGGATTGCATGCGTTTCACTCAATCGTACTTTAATTGACCAATCCCGCTTATTAACTTTCTGTATCACTTTTTCTTATAAAAAATCATGCAAAACCGCTCGCCAAGACCGCATCAATCGGGTAATCTCGAACTCGTTTTGCCTCGGCGGTAGATTATCCTCACAGCATATAATTTTGTGCGTTAGTCCACAGATTTGGCCTTAAGGAATTGTTTCAACATGCCCAGGTAATTAGTCTCGTGTCGCTTGGCATTTTTTTATAACGATATTTGTCGTTAAGGACTTCAAGGGAAAACAAACAACATGGTCAAATCTCAACCGATTTTGAGATATATCTTGCGCGGGATTCCCGCGATTGCAGTAGCGGTTCTGCTTTCTGCATGTAGTGCAAATAACACCGCAAAGAATATGCATCCTGAGACACGTGCAGTGGGTAGTGAAACATCATCACTGCAAGCTTCTCAGGATGAATTTGAAAACCTGGTTCGTAATGTCGACGTAAAATCGCGAATTATGGATCAGTATGCTGACTGGAAAGGCGTACGTTATCGTCTGGGCGGCAGCACTAAAAAAGGTATCGATTGTTCTGGTTTCGTACAGCGTACATTCCGTGAGCAATTTGGCTTAGAACTTCCGCGTTCGACTTACGAACAGCAGGAAATGGGTAAATCTGTTTCCCGCAGTAATTTGCGTACGGGTGATTTAGTTCTGTTCCGTGCCGGTTCAACGGGACGCCATGTCGGTATTTATATCGGCAACAATCAGTTTGTCCATGCTTCCACCAGCAGTGGTGTTATTATTTCCAGCATGAATGAACCGTACTGGAAGAAGCGTTACAACGAAGCACGCCGGGTTCTCAGCCGCAGCTAATAAACCGTTTGGATGCAATCCCTTGGCTATCCTGACGAGTTAACTGAAAGCACTGCTTAGGCAGTGCTTTTTTGTTTTCATTCATCAGAGAAAATGATGTTTCCGCGTCTTGATCCAGGCTATAGTCCGGTCATTGTTATCTTTTAAATGTTGTCGTAATTTCAGGAAATTAACGGAATCATGTTCATACGCGCTCCCAATTTTGGACGTAAGCTCCTGCTTACCTGCATTGTTGCAGGCGTAATGATTGCGATACTGGTGAGTTGCCTTCAGTTTTTAGTGGCCTGGCATAAGCACGAAGTCAAATACGACACACTGATTACCGACGTACAAAAGTATCTCGATACCTATTTTGCCGACCTGAAATCCACTACTGACCGGCTCCAGCCGCTGACCTTAGATACCTGCCAGCAAGCTAACCCCGAACTGACCGCCCGCGCAGCGTTTAGCATGAATGTCCGAACGTTTGTGCTGGTGAAAGATAAAAAAACATTCTGTTCATCTGCGACCGGTGAGATGGACATTCCACTCAATGAATTGATTCCGGCGCTCGACATTAATAAAAACGTCGATATGGCGATCTTACCCGGCACGCCGATGGTGCCGAACAAACCCGCAATCGTCATCTGGTATCGCAACCCTTTGCTGAAAAATAGCGGCGTCTTTGCCGCTCTGAATCTCAACCTGACGCCTTCACTCTTTTATAGTTCACGGCAGGAAGATTACGATGGCGTCGCCCTCATTATTGGCAATACTGCGCTATCTACCTTTTCTTCACGTTTGATGAACGTTAACGAATTAACCGACATGCCAGTCCGTGAAACTAAAATTGCGGGCATTCCTCTGACCGTTCGGCTTTATGCAGATGACTGGACATGGAACGATGTGTGGTACGCATTTTTACTGGGCGGCATGAGTGGAACTGTCGTTGGCCTGCTCTGCTATTACCTGATGAGCGTACGTATGCGCCCCGGCAGAGAAATCATGACCGCCATCAAGCGCGAACAATTTTACGTGGCGTATCAACCGGTGGTGGATACACAAGCTTTGCGAGTAACGGGCCTGGAAGTACTGCTACGCTGGCGGCATCCTGTCGCGGGAGAAATTCCCCCGGATGCCTTCATTAACTTTGCCGAATCGCAAAAGATGATTGTGCCGCTGACTCAGCACCTGTTTGAGTTAATTGCCCGCGATGCCGCAGAATTAGAAAAAGTGCTGCCGGTAGGCGTCAAATTTGGTATTAACATTGCGCCGGACCATCTGCACAGCGAAAGCTTTAAAGCAGATATCCAGAAACTGCTCACTTCCCTGCCCGCACACCATTTCCAGATTGTGCTGGAAATTACCGAGCGCGATATGTTGAAAGAGCAAGAAGCCACACAACTCTTCGCCTGGCTGCACTCGGTCGGCGTAGAAATTGCTATTGATGACTTCGGCACCGGGCACAGCGCGCTTATCTATCTTGAGCGTTTTACGCTCGATTATCTGAAAATTGACCGTGGATTTATCAACGCCATCGGTACGGAAACGATCACTTCACCCGTACTTGACGCGGTGCTGACGCTGGCGAAACGCCTCAATATGCTGACGGTTGCTGAAGGGGTCGAAACGCCGGAACAGGCGCGATGGCTAAGCGAACGCGGCGTTAATTTCATGCAAGGCTACTGGATTAGTCGCCCGTTACCGCTGGACGATTTTGTTCGCTGGCTGAAGAAACCGTATACGCCGCAGTGGTAAGGTGTGCTTACGTCCCTTATTATTCATAGTGAAAGCATGCCGGATTGCGGCTAATGATGAGTAAAAGGAAATCCGTTGCAGATGATTGTGCGCATACTGCTGCTGTTTATCGCCCTGTTCACCTTCGGTGCGCAGGCGCAGGCTATCAAGGAAAGCTATGCCTTTGCCGTGCTGGGCGAACCCCGGTACGCATTTAATTTCAACCATTTTGATTATGTGAACCCCGCCGCGCCAAAAGGTGGGCAGATAACGTTGTCAGCCCTCGGCACCTTCGATAATTTCAACCGCTATGCACTGCGCGGCAACCCGGGCGCACGCACCGAGCAGTTGTACGACACGCTATTTACGACTTCCGATGACGAACCAGGCAGTTATTACCCGCTGATTGCTGAAAGTGCACGCTATGCTGACGATTATTCCTGGGTGGAGGTCGCTATTAATCCGCGCGCCCGTTTTCATGATGGTTCGCCCATTACTGCCCGCGATGTAGAGTTTACTTTTCAAAAATTTATGACCGAAGGCGTGCCGCAATTTCGTCTGGTCTACAAAGGCACCACCGTCAAAGCCATTGCACCGTTAACCGTGCGCATTGAGTTAGCTAAACCCGGCAAAGAAGATATGCTGAGTCTGTTTTCGCTGCCGGTATTTCCAGAAAAGTACTGGAAGGATCACAAACTTAGCGACCCGCTCGCCACGCCTCCGCTTGCCAGTGGTCCGTACCGCGTTACGTCCTGGAAAATGGGGCAAAATATTGTCTATTCCCGTGTGAAAGATTACTGGGCAGCAAACTTACCGGTAAACCGTGGACGCTGGAATTTCGACACCATTCGCTACGATTATTACCTCGATGATAATGTCGCCTTTGAAGCGTTTAAAGCAGGTGCCTTTGATTTGCGTATGGAAAACGACGCCAAAAACTGGGCCACGCGTTATACCGGTAAAAATTTCGATAAAAAATACATCATCAAAGATGAGCAAAAGAACGAATCAGCCCAGGATACGCGTTGGCTGGCGTTTAATATCCAACGTCCGGTATTCAGCGATCGCCGGGTCCGGGAAGCTATCACTCTCGCCTTTGACTTTGAATGGATGAACAAGGCGTTGTTTTACAATGCCTGGAGTCGCACGAACAGTTATTTTCAGAATACCGAATACGCGGCCAGAAATTACCCCGACGCCGCGGAGCTGGTGCTTCTGGCACCAATGAAAAAAGATCTACCGTCAGAAGTCTTCACACAAATCTACCAGCCGCCGGTATCCAAAGGCGATGGCTACGATCGTGACAACCTGTTAAAAGCCGACAAACTTCTCAACGAAGCGGGCTGGGTGCTGAAGGGTCAGCAACGCGTTAATGCCACAACGGGTCAGCCACTCAGCTTTGAATTATTGCTTCCCGCAAGCAGCAATAGTCAGTGGGTATTGCCGTTCCAGCACAGCCTGCAACGGCTGGGTATCAACATGGACATTCGCAAGGTGGATAACTCGCAAATCACTAACCGCATGCGCAGTCGCGACTATGACATGATGCCGCGCGTATGGCGGGCGATGCCGTGGCCCAGTTCCGATTTACAGATTTCCTGGTCATCGGAATATATCAATTCCACTTATAATGCCCCCGGCGTGCAAAGCCCGGTTATCGACTCGCTGATCAACCAAATTATTGCCGCGCAGGGAAATAAAGAAAAATTACTGCCGTTGGGGCGAGCACTGGATCGCGTATTAACGTGGAATTATTACATGCTGCCAATGTGGTACATGGCGGAAGACCGTCTCGCCTGGTGGGATAAATTCTCCCAGCCGGCCGTGCGCCCCATCTATAGCCTCGGTATCGATACCTGGTGGTATGACGTCAATAAAGCGGCCAAACTGCCGTCCGCCAGCAAACAGGGAGAGTAGATGGGCGCTTACCTGATTCGCCGTCTGTTGCTGGTGATCCCAACATTATGGGCGATTATCACCATCAACTTTTTCATCGTGCAAATTGCGCCTGGCGGTCCGGTCGACCAGGCCATCGCCGCCATTGAGTTTGGTAATGCCGGAGTATTACCCGGCGCAGGCGGTGAAGGTGTTCGTGCCAGCCATGCGCAAACGGGTGTCGGCAATATCAGCGACAGTAATTACCGTGGCGGACGCGGATTAGATCCAGAAGTGATCGCTGAGATCACTCATCGCTACGGTTTTGATAAGCCGATCCACGAACGTTACTTCAAAATGCTCTGGGACTACATCCGCTTTGATTTTGGCGATAGCCTGTTTCGCAGCGCCTCGGTGCTGACGCTGATTAAAGACAGTCTGCCGGTTTCCATCACCCTCGGATTGTGGAGCACGCTGATTATCTATCTGGTGTCGATTCCGTTAGGCATTCGCAAAGCTGTTTATAATGGGAGCCGCTTTGACGTCTGGAGTAGCGCATTTATCATCATCGGCTACGCCATTCCGGCCTTTTTGTTTGCCATCCTGCTGATTGTCTTCTTCGCGGGCGGCAGCTATTTCGACCTGTTCCCTCTACGCGGCCTGGTTTCCGCTAACTTTGATTCGCTGCCGTGGTATCAGAAAATCACCGATTATCTGTGGCATATCACGCTGCCGGTGCTGGCGACAGTGATTGGTGGCTTTGCGGCGCTGACCATGCTGACAAAAAACTCATTCCTTGATGAAGTGCGCAAGCAATACGTGGTGACCGCGCGTGCGAAAGGGGTAAGTGAAAAAAATATTCTCTGGAAACATGTGTTCCGCAACGCCATGCTGCTGGTGATTGCCGGTTTTCCGGCGACGTTTATCAGCATGTTTTTTACCGGCTCGCTGCTGATTGAGGTGATGTTTTCACTCAATGGTCTGGGCTTACTGGGCTACGAAGCGACCGTCTCGCGCGATTATCCTGTAATGTTTGGTACCTTGTATATTTTCACCCTGATTGGCCTGCTGCTGAATATTGTCAGTGATATCAGCTATACGCTGGTTGATCCGCGTATTGATTTTGAGGGACGTTAATGTCGCGACTCAGCCCCGTCAATCAGGCCCGTTGGGCGCGTTTTCGTCATAACCGTCGCGGCTACTGGTCGTTATGGATTTTCCTCGTCTTGTTTGGTTTGAGTTTGTGTTCTGAACTTATCGCCAACGATAAACCGTTGCTGGTGCGTTATGACGGCAGTTGGTATTTCCCGTTATTGAAAAACTACAGCGAAAGCGATTTTGGCGGCCCGCTGGCAAGTCAGGCTGATTATCAGGACCCGTGGCTGAAACAACGGCTGGAAAATAACGGCTGGGTACTGTGGGCACCGATTCGCTTTGGTGCTACCAGTATCAACTTTGCTACCGATAAGCCCTTCCCTTCTCCACCCTCCCGGCAAAACTGGCTGGGAACGGATGCCAACGGCGGCGATGTGCTGGCACGCATTCTCTATGGCACGCGGATCTCGGTTCTGTTTGGCCTGATGCTGACTCTCTGTTCCAGCGTGATGGGCGTGCTGGCGGGGGCGCTACAAGGCTATTACGGCGGTAAAGTCGATCTCTGGGGACAACGCTTTATTGAAGTATGGTCGGGGATGCCGACGCTGTTTTTGATTATTTTACTTTCCAGCGTCGTACAGCCTAACTTCTGGTGGCTGCTGGCAATTACTGTCTTGTTTGGCTGGATGAGTCTGGTCGGCGTGGTGCGGGCGGAGTTTTTACGTACTCGTAATTTCGACTACATTCGTGCGGCACAGGCGCTTGGCGTCAGCGATCGCAGTATCATCCTGCGTCATATGTTGCCTAATGCCATGGTCGCGACCCTCACCTTTTTACCGTTTATTTTATGTAGTTCGATAACCACCCTGACCTCGCTCGATTTCCTCGGCTTCGGTCTACCGCTCGGTTCACCGTCACTCGGTGAACTGCTGTTACAAGGGAAAAATAACCTTCAGGCCCCGTGGCTTGGGATCACCGCCTTCTTGTCGGTGGCGATATTATTGTCTTTGCTGATCTTTATTGGTGAAGCCGTCCGCGACGCATTTGATCCTAATAAGGCGGTGTAGCATGACGCAAACTCTGTTAGCGATTGAAAATTTGTCGGTGGGTTTTCGCCATCAGCAAACCGTACGTACAGTAGTCAATGATGTTTCACTACAGATTGAGGCTGGCGAAACGCTGGCGCTGGTGGGTGAGTCAGGTTCAGGCAAAAGCGTTACCGCGCTGTCAATTTTACGCCTGCTCCCTTCCCCGCCGGTTGAATATCTCTCCGGCGATATTCGTTTTCATGGCGAATCGCTGCTTCACGCCAGCGATCAAACGTTGCGCGGTGTACGCGGTAATAAGATCGCCATGATTTTTCAGGAACCGATGGTGTCGTTAAATCCATTGCATACCCTGGAAAAACAGCTTTATGAAGTGCTTTCACTCCACCGCGGGATGCGTCGGGAAGCGGCTCGTGGCGAAATTCTTAACTGCCTTGATCGCGTTGGTATCCGCCAGGCGGCAAAACGGCTGACAGATTATCCGCATCAGCTCTCCGGCGGCGAACGGCAGCGGGTGATGATTGCGATGGCGCTGTTAACGCGACCGGAATTATTAATTGCCGATGAACCGACCACCGCACTGGACGTCTCTGTCCAGGCGCAGATTTTACAGCTGTTGCGCGAACTGCAAGGCGAGCTGAATATGGGCATGCTGTTTATTACTCATAACCTCAGCATTGTCAGAAAACTGGCCCACCGCGTGGCGGTAATGCAAAACGGTCGCTGTGTCGAGCAAAATTACGCCGCTACGCTATTTGCATCACCCACTCATCCTTACACACAAAAGCTACTCAACAGTGAACCGTCAGGCGATCCAGTGCCGTTGCCAGAACCTGCCTCAACGTTGCTGGATGTTGAACAGCTTCAGGTTGCCTTCCCCATTCGCAAAGGGATTTTGAAGCGCATTGTGGATCATAATGTGGTGGTGAAAAACATCAGTTTTACGCTACGAGCGGGTGAAACACTGGGTTTAGTGGGCGAGTCCGGTTCCGGGAAAAGTACGACGGGACTGGCGCTGCTGCGACTGATTAATTCTCAGGGCAGCATCATCTTTGACGGTCAGCCACTGCAAAATTTAAATCGCCGCCAGCTGTTACCTATTCGTCATCGCATTCAGGTGGTATTTCAGGATCCAAACTCCTCGCTCAACCCACGACTCAACGTTTTGCAGATTATTGAGGAAGGCTTACGGGTTCACCAGCCGACGCTTTCTGCCGCACAACGCGAACAACAAGTGATAGCCGTGATGCATGAAGTGGGATTAGATCCTGAAACACGCCACCGTTATCCGGCGGAGTTCTCTGGTGGTCAGCGACAACGTATTGCGATTGCCAGGGCATTAATTCTTAAGCCCTCGCTGATCATACTTGATGAACCGACATCATCACTCGACAAAACGGTACAGGCGCAAATATTGACGCTATTGAAATCATTGCAACAAAAGCATCAACTGGCCTATTTGTTTATCAGCCACGATTTGCACGTTGTCCGCGCGTTATGTCATCAGGTTATCATACTGCGACAAGGGGAAGTAGTGGAACAAGGACCGTGCGCGCGCGTGTTTGCCACACCGCAGCAGGAGTATACGCGTCAGCTACTGGCGTTGAGCTGACGCTTAAAAAGGATTGTAGTTTGAAAAGGGTTCGGCAATTGCCACACCAAAATTTTTCAATCGGCATGTTGCAGCAAACTCGTCCTGGCGATTTACAAACAGGCACGGCTCACCTTCACACTCCAGCACCGAACATGGAACTTCGATGTCGCTTAACGCCTGGCTTAGTTTATACATCACCGACCATGCATTATCACCATCCGGGCTAAGCAATTTAAGCGCCACCAGGCTGTTGTCACCGCACGGTCCATTTTGCGGAATCGGTTCAACCTTCGAACCTGCGAAACCAGCAGACCAGCGATAGTTCTGCGGCAGTCGATGGACGATTGAGAGTTGTAATGAAGTCACTTATTTTCCCCGGAAGCACATTCACTTCACAATTTGTTTACATCAATTTTAACACATCATCAACAATCCGTCTTTATACAGATCGTAAAGATTGATGCCTCGCCTGCGTGGCCTCTATGGCTCTGATTTAAGTAATATCTGCGGGCGTGGTCACGTTTGCGGGGCTATATGTACCCGTTTCTGCGATCTAACTCAACCTTTTTAACTACAATGATGTGACTTTTTACATAAATTGATTTTACATAAAATAAACATATATCGGGGGAATGATAGATTTGTGGTTGACATGCATCAACAAAGGAAGCCTTTTAGCTTCCTCGTTGTGCAATAGATCACCGTTTTTTCGGCCGACTGGCGTACAGACAGAAGAGAATGGAGCTGGTTGCGCAGAATGCAATTGACCAAATCATCGGCCATGCAGAGTTAAAGGTCGCAAGAGAAAGCAATGCGCCAACAATTGCCCCTATGCCAAAACGGAAGGTTCCTGCCAGCGAAGATGCCGTTCCCGCCATATGGGGAAACTCATCAAGAATGACCGCCATCGCATTGGATGACACCATCGACACGCAGCCCACAAACGCCGCAACGCCAACCACCAGCGACCAAAATCCCAGCCCCAGCAGCGCACTGATGACCATCCACGCTGCCATAATAAATTGTATCCACAACCCCGAGCGGAACATATTTAACGCGCCAATGCGGCGGACGAAGCGGCTGTTAAAGATGGTCATCACGAACAGAAAAACAATGTTTAGCGCAAAGTAATAACCAAAGTTTTCCGGCGCGACGTGGTTAATTTCAATATAAACAAACGGTCCGGCGCTTAAGAATGAGAACATCCCGGCAAAGCTGAAACCACTGGCAAGCATGTAGCTCAGGACACGTTTATGGCGGAACAGCGCCGCAAAGTTACCAATAGTGGTACGAATGTGAAATGGCTGACGACGCTCCGGTGGTAAGGTTTCTTTAATCAGGAAGAAAATCATTGCCGAAGCCAGAATCGCCGCTAATGCCAGGATCCAGAAGATGTAATGCCAGCTCAGCCACACCAGCACCCAGCCGCCAACTATCGGTGCCATCAGCGGTGCAATGGTTGTCACCAGCATGACAAACGACATCATCCGCGAGAACTCTTCTTTCGGGTAAATATCGCGCATCAGGGCGTTAATGACCACGCTGGCCGCAGCCGCAGCCAGCCCGTGGAAGAAACGCATCACAATCAGCTGATCGATGGTGTTTGCCAACGCACACGCCACCGCGGCGGCGGCAAACACCAGCGTACCGCCGAGCACCACCGGCTTACGCCCGAAGCTGTCTGCCATCGGCCCGTAGATTAACTGCCCCAACGCAAAGCCCAGAATATAAGTACTGAGGGTCATCTGCGTACTGCCCGCCGGTACGCCAAACTGCGCTGAAATTACCGGTAGCGCGGGCAGATACATATCAATCGACAGCGGCATCAACATGGCCAGCAGGCCAAGGATAAAAACAATAGCAAACGACGAATGCTGTCGGGTGGTCACAACGGGCTCCTGAAAGTCATTGAAAAGTTAGACGACGCTGGCAATTTCTTCTTCAGTTAACGGACGATATTCACCGGGGGCTAAATCAGCATCCAGCGTAATACCGCCAATACGTTCACGATGCAGCTCAACCACGTGGTTACCCACGGCGGCGAACATGCGTTTCACCTGATGATAACGCCCTTCGCTGATGGTCAGACGAACCTGCGTTGGGGTAATCACTTCCAGCACCGCAGGCTTAGTGAGATCTTTTTCGTTATGCAGCTGCACGCCTTTAGCAAATTGCTCTGCCGTATCGTCAGCTACAGGTGATTCCAGTGTCACCAGATAGGTCTTCTCGCAATGATGGCGCGGAGAAGTAATGCGGTGCGACCACTGACCATCATCAGTCATCAGCACCAGACCGGTGGTATCAATATCCAACCGCCCCGCCGCATGCAGTTTCCACGCTACCGGTTCATCAAGAAAATAGAGCACCGTTGGGTGATCAGGGTCGTCCGTGGAGCAAACATAGCCCTGAGGCTTATTGAGCATGAAGTAACGTGGACCGTGTTGCTGCGCCAGCGGGTTGCCATCGTAAGCGACATCATGTTCAGGAAGCAGTTTGAACGCTGCATTACGGACGATTTCGCCATCGACGGTGACACGATTGCCGCGGATTTCACGCCCGGCAATAGCACGGCTAACGCCGAGTTGCTGTGCGATAAATTTATCAAGTCGCATGTGTGTGATTTTGCCTGTAAAAACGGAGGTCGGGCATTGACCCGAAAATCTGAACTGTTGTCTGCCCAGTATAGCGGTCTAATAACATCCCTCAAGGGAAAAAGATCCATGGCATACTATTAGCAGAATAATCTACCTACGCGAGACCATGATTTTTACACTTCGCCCATATCAGCAAGAAGCCGTGGATGCCACGCTCAACCATTTTCGTCGTCATAAAACCCCTGCCGTTATCGTGCTGCCCACCGGCGCAGGTAAAAGCCTGGTGATAGCGGAACTGGCACGGCTGGCTCGTGGTCGCGTGCTGGTGCTGGCACACGTTAAAGAACTGGTGGCGCAAAACCATGCAAAGTATCAGGCGCTGGGGCTGGAAGCCGATATTTTTGCCGCCGGGCTAAAGCGCAAAGAGAGCCACGGTAAAGTGGTATTTGGCAGCGTGCAGTCTGTCGCCCGTAATCTTGATGCCTTTCAGGGTGAATTTTCGCTGTTGATTGTCGATGAATGTCACCGTATTGGTGACGATGAAGAGAGCCAGTATCAGCAAATCCTCACTCACCTGACAAAAGTGAATCCCCACTTACGCCTGCTGGGGCTGACTGCCACGCCTTTTCGATTGGGCAAAGGCTGGATCTACCAGTTTCATTATCACGGCATGGTACGCGGCGATGAGAAAGCCCTTTTCCGTGACTGCATTTATGAGCTGCCGCTGCGTTATATGATTAAACACGGCTATCTGACGCCGCCAGAACGACTGGATATGCCAGTAGTGCAATACGATTTCAGCCGCTTGCAGGCACAGAGTAACGGGCTGTTCAGCGAAGCCGATCTCAACCGTGAGCTGAAAAAACAACAACGTATTACCCCGCACATCATCAGCCAGATTATGGAGTTTGCTGCAACGCGCAAAGGGGTGATGATTTTTGCCGCGACGGTTGAACACGCAAAAGAGATTGTGGGATTACTGCCTGCCGAAGATGCAGCACTGATTACTGGCGACACCCCCGGCGCTGAGCGCGATGTGTTAATTGAAAATTTTAAAGCCCAGCGTTTTCGCTATCTGGTCAACGTCGCGGTACTGACCACCGGATTTGACGCCCCGCACGTCGATCTTATCGCCATTCTGCGCCCTACCGAATCAGTGAGTCTTTACCAACAAATTGTCGGGCGCGGTCTGCGTCTCGCTCCGGGCAAGACTGATTGCTTAATTCTTGATTATGCGGGTAATCCTCACGATCTCTACGCGCCGGAAGTTGGTACACCAAAAGGCAAAAGTGACAACGTTCCGGTACAGGTTTTCTGCCCTGCCTGCGGTTTTGCCAACACCTTTTGGGGGAAAACGACCGCCGACGGGACATTGATTGAACACTTTGGTCGTCGCTGTCAGGGATGGTTTGAAGATGACGACGGTCATCGCGAACAATGTGACTTCCGTTTCCGTTTTAAAAATTGCCCGCAATGTAACGCGGAAAACGATATTGCCGCCCGCCGCTGCCGCGAATGTGACACCGTACTGGTTGATCCGGACGATATGTTAAAAGCGGCGCTACGACTGAAAGACGCGCTGGTATTACGCTGTAGCGGCATGTCTTTGCAACATGGGCACGACGAGAAAGGCGAATGGTTGAAAATCACCTATTACGATGAAGACGGCGCGGATGTGAGTGAGCGTTTCCGTCTGCAAACACCTGCCCAGCGTACCGCCTTCGAGCAGCTTTTTATCCGCCCGCATACGCGCACACCGGGCATCCCGCTGCGCTGGATCACCGCCGCCGATATCCTCGCCCAGCAAGCCTTATTGCGACACCCGGATTTTGTCGTCGCCCGCATGAAAGGCCAGTACTGGCAGGTGCGTGAAAAAGTGTTCGATTACGAAGGTCGTTTTCGTCTGGCGCACGAATTACGCGGTTAATGGTAGTTTTGATTGATGTATAAGGCGATTGAGTATAGAATCTCGCCCGCTTTTGCATACGCAAAGCAGATCACTTACCTGTTGCTGGGTCGCCTGTAGCAGGATTAATTTAAGAGAGAAAGAAATGTTTACTATCAACGCAGAAGTACGTAAAGAGCAGGGTAAGGGTGCGAGCCGCCGCCTGCGTGCCGCTAACAAGTTCCCGGCAATCATCTACGGTGGCAAAGAAGCGCCGCTGGCTATCGAGCTGGATCACGACAAAGTCATGAACATGCAAGCTAAAGCTGAATTCTACAGCGAAGTTCTGACCATCGTTGTTGACGGTAAAGAAATCAAAGTTAAAGCTCAGGACGTACAGCGTCACCCGTACAAACCGAAGCTGCAGCACATCGACTTCGTTCGCGCTTAATTGCTGAATAAGTTGTAAAAAACCCCGCTCCGGCGGGGTTTTTTGTATCTGCAGATTATGCCTGATTACGGTATTGCTATTTTTTGCAGGCCAGATAAGGCGTTCACGCCGCATCTGGCATTCAGAACACAAAACCGATTAATTGCCGCCAGACGTCCGGCGCTGCAATTGGTCGCGCAAATTCGGCGGCGTGCCTTTAATGGTCAAGGTATCGGTTGCTGGATCCCAGAAGATGCGTTCACCTAACAGCATCGCATCAAAGTTAATAGTCAAGCCACCGCCGCTACCGGCAAACTTCGTCAACTGACGCAGTGTGCTACGGTCTGCCGGGAAGCTCTCTTCCAGTTCGTAGCCTTTTTCAGCCGCAAACTCCGTGAAGCTCACTTCGCTTACGCCTGCCAGCTCTTTCGACAGCGATTTCAGTTCGATCTCTTCGCCTGCCTGCAGCTGCTCATTACAGTAGCTATAAACCTGCTGGCGCACGTTCTGTCGCTCTGCTTTATCCAGTTGTGCTTCGGCAGTGAAATCATCAACCGCTTGCAACAGCCCACGGTTTTGCGCTTTCGCGTTTAACCCTTCGCTGGCCCCGAGGAAATCCATAAAGAAATCCGCCACTTTGCGCCCTACTCGCCCTTTCAGGAAAGTGAGATAGCGGGTGGACTCTGGATTGGTTTCCCATTCGGTTAAATCGATACGCGCAACAATATCCGCATGATTGATATCAAGATAATGGGTTGGGTTGATGTCGAGATTTTCGTTAACGCGCATACTGCTCAGGTTGCTCAGAACTGCCACCAGCAAATACTCCACCGCCAGATAGCGATAGTGGCAAAACAGCACGAATCCACCGTCAGCAAAAGGATATTTCGCTAATTCGTCACGCAGGCGGCCGGTTGCCGCGCGGCTAAATGCCAGGAAGTCCTCTTCGCCCTGACGCTGTAAGCGCAGCGTCTGCGCCAGTTCACTCTCTTCGCTAAACAAGCCGTAAGCTTTATTTTTGGCGCTATAGACCCGATGCAGTTCTGCCACCATCTCAACGACGGTTTCTGTCGGTTCCAGCAATGAATCGCGCAACACCAGCTCAAGGTTCTGCTCATCACGCTTGATAAGCTGGTGCAGAGCAATCTGGTTGATATCCAGACTCATGATAAACTCTCCTTTAAGACCGGGCGGTATTCAACCACCGCCGGTTAAGCGACGCAATAAAAGATGGCGGTCATTTTACAGAAGGCAGCGTAACGAGAATGATTTAACGCATAAAAAAGCAGAAAAAAAACCGTTGCTACGGTAATATGTTGCCCTTTCATCAACTAACTGATTTCGATTTATGCCACAAATTTCCCGCTACAGTGATGAACAGGTTGAACAATTGCTCGCAGAGCTGCTCAACGTACTGGAAAAACATAAGGCTCCGACCGACCTTTCCCTGATGGTGTTAGGCAACATGGTCACTAACCTTATCAACACCAGCATTGCCCCGGCCCAACGCCAGGCAATTGCCAACTCTTTTGCCCGCGCCTTACAGTCCTCTATCAACGAAGACAAAGCGCACTAAGGGAAACAGATAACAGGTTATGGTAACTCATCGTCAGCGCTACCGTGAAAAAGTCTCCCAGATGGTCAGTTGGGGGCACTGGTTTGCACTGTTCAATATTCTGCTTTCGCTCGTCATTGGCAGCCGTTACCTGTTTATCGCCGACTGGCCGACAACGCTTGCTGGTCGCATTTATTCCTACGTAAGCATTATCGGCCATTTCAGCTTCCTGGTGTTCGCCACCTACTTGCTGATCCTCTTCCCGCTGACCTTTATCGTCGGCTCCCAGAGGCTGATGAGGTTTTTGTCCGTCATTCTGGCAACGGCGGGAATGACGCTATTACTGATCGATAGCGAAGTCTTTACTCGTTTCCATCTCCATCTTAATCCCATCGTCTGGCAACTGGTTATCAACCCAGACGAAAATGAGATGGCGCGCGACTGGCAGCTGATGTTCATCAGCGTGCCGGTTATTTTATTGCTTGAACTGGTGTTTGCGACGTGGAGCTGGCAAAAGCTGCGCAGCCTGACGCGTCGTCGACGCTTCGCGCGCCCGCTGGCCGCATTCTTATTTATCGCCTTTATCGCCTCGCATGTGGTGTATATCTGGGCCGATGCCAACTTCTATCGCCCGATCACCATGCAGCGCGCTAACCTGCCGCTTTCGTACCCGATGACGGCGCGACGTTTTCTTGAGAAGCATGGTCTGCTTGATGCGCAGGAGTATCAACGCCGTCTTATTGAGCAAGGTAATCCAGACGCCGTTTCCGTTCAGTATCCGTTAAGCGAACTGCGCTATCGCGATATGGGCACCGGGCAGAATGTGCTGTTGATTACTGTCGATGGCCTGAACTACTCACGCTTCGAGAAGCAGATGCCTGCGCTGGCAGGTTTTGCTGAGCAAAATATTTCGTTCACGCGCCATATGAGCTCCGGCAACACTACAGACAACGGCATCTTTGGCCTGTTCTATGGCATCTCGCCGAGCTATATGGACGGCATTCTGTCGACCCGTACGCCTGCGGCATTAATTACTGCGCTTAATCAGCAAGGCTATCAGCTGGGGTTATTCTCATCAGATGGCTTTACCAGCCCGCTGTATCGCCAGGCATTGTTGTCAGATTTCTCGATGCCGAGCGTACGCACCCAATCCGACGAGCAGACCGCCACGCAGTGGATCAACTGGCTGGGACGCTACGCACAAGAAGATAACCGCTGGTTCTCGTGGGTTTCTTTCAATGGTACTAACATTGACGACAGCAATCAGCAGGCATTTGCACGGAAATATAGCCGGGCGGCAGGCAATGTCGATGACCAGATCAACCGCGTGCTCAATGCACTGCGTGATTCTGGCAAACTGGACAATACGGTAGTGATTATCACTGCCGGTCGGGGTATTCCACTGAGCGAAGAGGAAGAAACCTTTGACTGGTCCCACGGTCATCTGCAGGTACCATTAGTGATTCACTGGCCAGGCACGCCGGCGCAGCGTATTAATGCTCTGACGGATCATACCGATCTGATGACGACGCTGATGCAACGCCTGCTACATGTCAGCACACCTGCCAGCGAATATTCGCAAGGTCAGGATTTGTTCAACCCTCAACGCCGTCATTACTGGGTTACCGCAGCGGATAACGATACGCTGGCAATTACCACCCCGAAAAAGACGCTGGTGCTGAACAATAACGGTAAATACCGCACTTACAACTTACGTGGTGAAAGAGTGAAAGATGAAAAACCACAGTTAAGTTTGTTATTGCAAGTGCTGACAGACGAGAAGCGTTTTATCGCTAACTGATTAATTATAAATCAGTTAGCGAAATATCTTACTTGCAATCGGTGTGGAAAACGGTAGTATTAGCAGCCACGAGTCGGCACGTAGCGCAGCCTGGTAGCGCACCGTCATGGGGTGTCGGGGGTCGGAGGTTCAAATCCTCTCGTGCCGACCAAAAATACATTGAAAACCAGCCTCTTACGGCTGGTTTTTTCATGTTTAAAATTTGTACGGGGAATCATTGGGGAAAAATGGGGGAATAACCCCCGACATTTACACGCTACATTACAGGCGATTTATCGTCTTTAACCTGGTTAAGTGTATGTGTAAGAACGCCGTGTACCGTTACGTCATTCAGAGCTTCCCCTTCTATCGCTTCACCATCTTGAGTGATCAGCGCGTGGCCCATTAGCTTCACGAACTGGTTTCTCCCGTCCATGCTAACCAGCAACGTATCCCCTCTTTCTGGCTTCAGACTGACGTTAATAACGGCCCAGCCGCATGAAGTTTCAATAACCCGGCAGTTGTTGTCTACACCGCAGATAACATCTATCGTCATGCGCTGCTCCTGGTAATCCATGGCTGGCGATGGAAATCCCATTAGAAAACCCTCCCCATGTTACGCAGGATCCAGTACCGGTTCTCGCTTCCATTTGTTGTCTTATCGGCGAAGTCCGGCTGGTATCGCTCGATCCATGTATTTGCATCCGCCTGGCTGAAATGCCAGTGCCTCTCCTGCAGTTCAGCGATGAATTTGTCTGTATGCAGGCAGAGATAGCCCTTCGGGTTTTGCTGTATGGCCGCAATAAAAGCAGCATGAATATCCGGTTGACGAGGCATGAACGCACCCTCACTCGCTTATTGACTGTATGCATATACAGTAGTATTTTTATAAAAACAGATCAAGCACAGGCAATTTTTCACTTATAAGAGGATCGGTATGTTTGTTGAACTGGTTTATGACAAGCGAAATGTTGAAGGGCTCCAAGGGGCCAGAGAGATCATCTTGGCTGAGCTAACAAAGCGAGTGCACCAGATTTTCCCTGATGCAGAAGTGAAGGTAAAGCCAATGCAGGCGAACGGTTTAAATAGTGATGCCAGCAAAAGCGATCGGGAAAAGTTGAACCGCATGCTGGAGGAGATGTTTGAAGAGGCCGATATGTGGCTGGTTTCTGAATTTCCGACAGTTCGCCAGGCTGGGCTCTAATATGGCCGGGCAGTGGCAGTATGAGCTGACTGCCCGACCATGGCTGATTTATCCCACAGGAAATTTTTTATAAAGCGTGCATACTGCAACGTCATAAATTATCGCCACCTGCTTCCTGTCGACACCATTCGCTATCAACCGACCTGCCTGCGCCCATTGTTCCTCGGTGAGCTTCGGACGCCTGCCACCGATTCGCCCTTTCTCCCGCGCTGCAGCCAGACCCGCGCGAGTGCGCTCCACAATCAACTCCCTCTCCATTTCCGCCAGGGCTGACATGATATGAAAGATGAAGCGCCCCATCGGGCTTGATGTATCGATACTGTCCGTGAGGCTCTTAAAGTGGATACCGCGCTGCCGGAGTTCGTCCACCAGCAGCACCAGATTACGCATGCTGCGCCCAAGGCGATCCAGCTTCCAGACCACCAGCGTATCCCCCTCATTTAATGCCTTGAGAAGCTTTTTGAGTGCTGGTCGGTTTGCTACCGTTCCGCTCATTTTTTCTTCGAATATCTGCTCACATCCTGCGCGTTCGAGTGCTTGCCGCTGAAGATCCGTATTTTGGTCATTTGTTGACACCCTTACATAGCCAATTTGCATATTTTTCACCCAGTTATTTCTGCAAAAAAATCAGGTGAAGTTATCGGCCAGGCCGCTCAAGAGCAATCTATAAAACGTCGGTTTGGGAAACAGCGCCACCAGGAACGTTGGAACGGCGGCGGGAACGGTGGCGGCCGGGGATGATTCGCGATTCGATAAGATTGCCAAATTAGGAAGTGCAGCAACAAAAGATACTGGTGAGGGTGAAGGAAATGTGCTGATAACGGGGTCATTTGGCGTAGGTTCAAAAATTTTACCAGTAATCGGCGACATCTGGGATAAAAGTCAGGGAACGCGCTTCTGTAACGTCTCTCCTACCACGTCAGGTGGGCCGGGTATGTATGGTTCAGGTATCAGATTCTCGGACCGAAATGTTGGCAGTGGGGCCACGTCTGCTGCGCAACAATCCTTTGCCGCCCTGATCCTTAGCGGAAAAGTCATTCAATTTATGGGGATGGCTGATGGTGTCGACACTGGCTGGATGAAGCTTTACCACACTGGAAACACGACTCGGGCATCAGACGGTACGTTGAAAGCTGCCTCTCCAATTATCAAGTTGTTCAGGGATGGTTCATGCCAGCTTAACGACGAATCAGAAGGCTGTACTGTAACCCGCTTGGCTAGGGGAAAATATCTTGTTGAAGGGTGTGAGGGACTTAACTCTGATGCGGCCTGGGGAGGTATTGATGGCGGTTTCGACATCCCCACCGACCGCAATAAACAACCGCTTATCTGGCTGGATTACGAAGTAAACGCTGATGGTTCTGTGCTGGTGCAAACCTATCATCGAACACATCCTGGCGCGCCTGCATTCGCCAGGAACGAGCTGCAGGGTATCAGCGATGGCGATCCGGTCGACATTCCGCGTGACCAGTTTGTCAGTATTCGAGTGGAAATGCCCGCGGACAGCATCTGGAATCAACGACAAAAAGATACTACGAGAGCCCCTGTAAAAGAGTAAGGCCACTGAAAAAATGCAGCCCGTCATTTTCCGGAACGGGCTGCAGCTGAATGCTCAGGCTTCATGATGCCGCTATTTTTAGCTTAAGCTCCTCCAGTTCCTTCTGTGTGGCCTCCAGCTTCTTAATGACATAGTTCAGGGCCAGCACGGTATCAAGCATAATGACGTTCGTATCAAGCGCTAGCGTATCATCAGCATCAATCCTATTGCCTTCACTGTCGAACGCCGGTGGTGCTGGAACCAGTTTGACGTACTCGCTGTCAATCTTCATGACATCCTGGGCAATGATGCCCCGGCGAACCCTCTCACGAGGGTCATCGTTGTAGACGTAAGTTGCTGGCAGGAGTTTCTTTATATTTGCGTATGACTGATAACCATCATCATATTTAACATCGTGTTTCAGCGTAATATCACAGTTAGGCTGCTTCTGGAAAATATAGTTACCGGAAAGATTACCTCCAGCGTTGGCATATATATCACCGTTTGCTGTCGTGAATTGAAATATACGCTGTCCGGCAGAACCACCATCCCCGAGTGTTATTAGTGCTACATCCGCCCACGAACTGGGTCCGGTAGCTATAGAACCAAGCCCTACTGTGGAAGAATATCCACCACTGCATTGACTATGCCAGCGGGCAAAGGGAACAAAACCAGCATCATTATTAACTGCTACGTTACCCCTGAAAAAAGAGATATTTCTTTGCCATGTGTTAATGTCTGACCAGGAACCGCCATAACCAGCCCCATCAGATCTACACGAAGATGATTTGAATCTTTCATCGGGATAAAATAAAAATGAACCAGCCGTACCAACTCCGCTATTAACATTCAACTGCACTCTGTCTAAATCAGTTGAGCCTCCCCGCACGGCACCAAAAATCCAGCTACCACCATACCAATTCCCCCCTATCCAGTTCACAAAATTACCTGTTGTGCCTTCACCAGTAACGTTTGTTAGCGCAATATTCTTATTACCACCATCCTGTGTGGAAACTCCCAAACTACGCCCTTGAGTAACGAGCAAATCGCCGTTAACAGTTCCGCCAGTTTTTTGAAGAGCGCCAGTGATACGCGAATCATCCCCGGCCGCCACCGTTCCGGCAGCCGTTCCAACGTTCCTGGTGGCGCTGTTTCCCAAACCGACCTTTATTCAGTGATATCAAACTGCTTTAGTGGATCAGTAGCCCGCATTTTTTGGTTGAATAAAGAATCGACAGGCATTTCTACCCGAACGCTGACAAATTGGTCTGCAGGGATATCAACAGGATCGCCATCTACCAAACCAACATGCTCATTTCTGGCGAATGCTGGCGCGTCTGGATGTGTGCGGTGATAAGTTTTTACCAACACCGAACCGTCAGCATTAACCTCATAGTCCAGCCAGATAAGAGGCTGTTTATTCCTATCGGTGGGGATATCAAACCCTCCGTCGATTCCCCCCCAGGCAGCGTCTGAATTGAGTGCTTCACAACCTTCAATCAGATACTGGCCGACATCCTGACGAGTGACAGTAACCCCTGCTGATTCGTCGTTAGTTTCATATCTTCCATCACCGTAAATCTTCACGATTGGTGACGCGATTTTGATAAACCCGTTGCTATCTACGGTTGTGTTGTTTGTATCGCGGACTACGGCAAAATTGTACCAGGCCTGAGAGTTTGGGTTATAGACTTTATAGCCAAATCCGTTTTTACCATTACTGTCACCATAAAAACCGATTAACTGCATTCTGGCGGCTTCATCGGCAGAGGTAATATCCATCCAGGCACCTAAGGCTCCACCTTCAACCTGACCAGTAATAAAGCCAGTACTGTTTTTCCAGTAAATATCCACCGGGCTATCGCCAGGCACAAACCGTGCCGTCTTTGGCCTAATGGCGCCAATGTTTGTGCAAGCTCCCCAATAATCTCCTGTGGTTGTTCCTGTCCCTCCATATCTGGTTCCGAGTGGTACCGGATTACCATTATTCGAAATAACGACTCCCCACTCATCTTTACGAATGACAATAGCCCGCTCCCGTGCAGGACCATAAACGATGCTCTGATTTTCCTGGGTAACGAATGCGCCTAAACCGAGGTTTGCGCGAGCGTCAGCTTCGGTCTTTGCCCCAGTCCCGCCCTGTGCAATAGACAGCGCAGTAGTGAGCCCTTTCAGCTCGGTGATATCGCTGTTGGACCCCTTTCTGGCAAGCGCGCCAATACTTGGAATATTAACGGAGGTTCCGTTGATGGTAACGGTGATGGTCTGGTTTGCTGAGGTAGTGGCGAACGTCTCCCACGCGCCAATGTTCTCGTCATACTCTTTGATAAGCTGCGACATCGCCTGTGCCAGTCCGTCGACAGAGATGTTGTCGGACACCAGTATTCCATACTTCTGGCGGCTCAGCGCCGGGGAAGCAGCAGGCGTAACCGTCATTGACGTGGCGCTGTTCACAGATGAAATCTGGAACATCTGCACCGGGTTAGACATGACGATGATCGTCTGGCCAGCGCGGACCTGGCTGGCCGGTGACGTCCAGTTTGTGCCCGTCCCGGTGGCGGTATTTCCGTTAATTGCGATAGTGCCAGTGTTATAGAGCATAATTTCTCCAGGCAATAAAAAAACCCCGCCGGAGCGAGGTTTATGTTTAAGCGTAGTGGGTTATTTGCAGGTTGTTTCGGTAAATGTATTCGCACTTACCCAGCGCCAGCTGAAAGGATATCCAGCCCGGTACTGCGTCTGGTTGTTTTGTTTACGCACACCGTAAATCTGAACCGTAGTTTCCTGACCGCCAACGATTGCAGTGCCGCTGCAAACTGGTTCCTGTTTCTCAATTACGCCAGCGCATCCTGTAAGTATGACAGCGCCAGCCATGCAGATAAGTAGCTTAATCATATTGATGATATCCAGAGGTATTCATGAACTTAGACAATACCAACATGAAAGAGGTGGGTATAATTGATTTGATAGATCAATTATCAGTTATTGATCGCCCAAAACGATCAATCAGTCATAGGCCGCTGTATTTATCGCGGTTAAGGAAATTCCAGTATTCGTTACCCCTCCCGGAGAGCCTGTGCCAGTGGAGGTCCCCCCTGCATTTATCCTCGTATTAGTCCCGTCAAACCTGCAAGCCGAATAAGCATTGATGGTGTAGATGGTCGGAGGCTGGGTGGAGTTATTCACAACGATGGTCTGTCCAAGCTGTGCAGGCGCAACAGCCCATGACCCGCTCAGCGTCTGGTCAATATTAATCCCGCCGCTTGCACCTGGCGTGCCCACTGTTTGCAGATCAGAAAGCACCCTTGATTCGTTCGTCAGAACAAGCTTCCCGGAGGCATCCCAGATAGCAAATCCCCACGCGGGAAGTGTTTGCGGAAAAATTGCAAATACATATGCTGTCAGCGTAAAGCCCTGGTTATAGGGATTTACGCCACTAATATAGACATTTCCTCCAATCCGATATGAAATGACCGGGGTCGGCTGCGCAGTATTAGTCGTTTTTATGAAGACCATTGCCGGATAATCGTCAGGAACCGAAAGATATTGCGCCACCTGCTGAGAGCTGCCATTAGCTGAGGAATTGAAGGAGTATTTTCCGTAGAGGCAGAAAGGCGTTGATTGTGGTGTAACAAAGGGATTGCCGTTCTCCATTAATATCATTGCGCCAAAGTCAGACACTATACTTTCTCCATGAAAACGATCACCTCACACTTAGAGGCCGGGTAATTACCTAGGCCTACAGAAGAGGCAGCGGTTACGGTTATTGTGTTCCCTGACGCGACAATGCGCCTCCCTACGCTGTTTCCACCTTCATCAAGTGAGAGCACAAAGCCGACCTTCATTCCTGAGGGCATCGCGAAAGACCAACTGCCGGAGTTTTGTCCGGCAGCCAGCTGTATACGCCCAACAACTGAAACTGGCTTGATACCGTAGTTGTTGGGTTTACCCGACGCATCCCATGTTTGTATACCCCATGACATCAAAACACCCCTGTAAGTTTGCCGATTTGCACGCGGAGCACGCCATTTGAATCCCTGATACTGTCAGTGACATTGGTGGATTTTCTTGCTCCCTGACCGTCGCTGCCGTAGTTTTCCCAGGTGCCCCCCTTATCAAGTTTCCAGCCTGCAGAGCCAGCCACATAGTTATTCGACTGGATATAGTTACCGATTTTGGCGTTCTCAATGGTACCGTCCTGGATGAAGCTGGCCCTGATGAACGTCTGCCCGTTCTGGATCACGAACGGCAAAGCTACGCTATTTCCGGCTGCCGTGGTGACGGCGAAGCGGTCAGCCAGGAAGATAACCTGCGACTGCATGCCTGACGGCGTGTTCCCAACGCCAATCCCCATGCCCGCGGCGTAATACTGCCCGTTACTGGACACCCCCACCTTGATGTTATACATCGCGCTGAGGTTACCGTTTACATCTGCTATAGCCTGTGCGTTGACGTTTATCGCTGCACTGTTTTCGCCTGATTTAACAGTCAGAGTGTTGATTTTTGTTGCCGAAGCCTGGGTGAAATCAGCAAGAGTTTCTGTCAGGTCCGTTGAGTTAGAGATATTGCCACCAGCTTCTGCATCCAGTGTGACCAGCGCGCGTGCGACCGCCTGGCTGGTATCGGCAATCGTAGTATCCACTCTGTCTATACTGGCACTGTTCCCGGCGTTCGTGGCGGTCTGCGAGCGACGGCTTACCACCTGCGCCAGCCCATTCTGAATAATCGCGATTGCCGAGTTCTTCACTCCTCCCGTCATGCCGTCCATCGACACAGAAATCTCGTCGATCTTCACTTCGGCCTGAGCCAGCCCGTCAGCGTTCTCCAGGATGTCTTTCGCCTGCTGCTCGAGTTCGTCGGCATGGTTTTTAATTTCGTCAGCCATGCCAGCAATTTTTTCATTGCTGTCCACCGCGTTCTCGATCAGGTCTTTGAACGTCTCAGACTCTTTCATATCCTCCAGAATGTCATTAGTTATTTCGCTGACATCTATCGAGGACGTGCCCATGATCCAGTCGGTCCAGTCCCCGGCGTTACCGATACGGTCAATCAGGCGCGCGCGGTACCACTGGCGAACGCCGGCAGGCATGGGGCCATGCTGATAATCTGCAGCCGGGTACGGCACCAGGACCAGCAGTTCAGGATTGGCAAAGTCAGAGGTTGTGGCGCGCTGAATCTCTGTATAGGCCGTGTCGCCTGAGCCATCCGGAAATTTCCAGGTCAGGTCGATATGCCAGACCACATCTTCGGTCGCCAGGAAGTTGAGCGGAGTACCCGGTTTTCCCGTTTTACCGGAGAGATAAGTTGTTTCACCGTATCCCCATGGTGACGACGTATCCTGCGCATTCAGCGCCCGTACGCGCACGTCATAGCTGCCCGAATAAATGCCCTGAACCGAGAAACCCTGCGCGCTGGTAACCGGAACGTTTATCCAGTCCCCGTTGTCCTTACGCCACTGGGCAACATACCGGATTGCGCCCTCTACCTTATCCCATGACACGTCCAGGCTTGCTACAGTCAGCCCCTGAGACACATGATCGCTCTCAGTCACCACGATATTCTTCGGAGCAGACAGGACGCTTATCGGCGTGACGGTGATCGGGGGAGACTCGACCCGAACGCCGTCATCGATGTAACGATATTTGTTTGGATCGTGCTGAACGGCCGTAATAGTGAAACCGCCTGTACTGTCGTCGTTAGCCGCGATTGAGGTGACCCTGAAGTACTGTATTGCGAGGTTATCACTGTCTATCGCCCAAACAGCGCCCGCCACAGGAACCTGACTGAATGCCGTAGCCACCGTCACCGTTTTTTTATCGGCGCTCACCGCGCTGATTGTCCGCGTCTGGGCTTTTCCGTCGGGAAGGTTAACCACCAGCCGGTCTTTCGCCGCGTAGTCTATTTCTCGATCGAGGGTAATTTGGCGGCCGTTGGCCGCGCTTATACGGCCCCCGTTCTCCTTACCAGAGCGGAAAGGATCGGCGACACCGATAATCTCAGCGGGCAGAGGGATGTACCCGTCCAGCCCCACCCCAAACGATACGGTGCCGTCTTTGGCATTGGAGAGTAATACCCAGCGACCGCGCCGGTGCGCTTCACTTTGCGAGGTGCAGCCGATTGCCGTCAGGGACGTCTGCCTGACGTCGTAACGCTCTACCAGCGCCGAATCGTAGACCCCCTCAACGGTATCGCTGTAATGGTTCTGCGGATCGGACCAGGAAACCAGGCAGGAACTGTAGCGATTCTTGTATGAGCCGCCCGCATAAGTAAACAGCCCATCGATCACATTTGAGGCGTTATAAACCCAGTCAACATCGTCCTGCGGGACGTCTGCCTGGACATAAATCTGATCGTTACCCCAGAACGTTATTCCTCGAAATACCGCGGCGAGATCGTTAAGTACCTGCCAGGCGTCCTGCTGGCTCTGAATGAAAACGTTGCAGGTGAAACGCGGTTCGGTGCCACCGGCGCCGTCGGAAACCATTTCGTCACAGTACTGGGCGATTGAATACAGAGCCCACTTATCCACCATGGACGCATCCACGCGCGTGCCCATGCCGTAAATTTCATCCAGAACCAGATCGTAAAAGATCCAGGCAGGGTTATTGGACCATGCCATTTTGAACCCGCCGGACCATGAACCAGAATAGGTTCGGGTTTTCGGATCGTAATTATCCGGAACCTTAATCAGCTTGCCTTTTATCTTACAGGTCACTTTCGGCGCGCTGCCGTTGAACTGGCTGCTGTCCACTTCGACATACAGGAGCGCGGTTAAAGGATAACGAAGCTTGCTGTCGATGACTTCCGCATAGGAAAACACCTTGAAGGCGTTAACCAGTTTCGAATTTGATCCGCTGGCATCAGCCGTAATACGCCTGACCCTGACAGACCAGCCGGACGTGGATTTTGGCAGATCGATACGGTGGTCACGCTGATATTCCGTCATGGTCTTTCCGTCAAATTTGCCGTTTACAACCGTTTTCCAGGCGCCGCCGTCCGTTGATAAATCGATCGCATACTCGGTGACCGTGCCCACCATATCGCCGTTATCTTTATAGAGATACTGTACCGGAAGGCTGAGCTTGATGCGGATGGCATCCAGGGAAAGATTGGTAAACTGGCGTGTCCAGGGCGCGGTGGTGGTGACAGTTGTGCCCACCGCCAGTTCGTTATCGACCTGGGGCATCCCGGAAATATAGGTCTGGTCCTGTGTGCCCTTGCGGAACTCCCATTTCACGCCGCTGAAGTTGTATTCCCCGCTGTCGTTTGCCAGCGGCGTATCGTTGAGAAAAATGTTCTGAGCGGTCAGGTCGCCCTGTATTTCTCCCTCAGAAACGGCAATGAGCATTTTTAATTTTGCGACCGACAGCAGATCGTCAGGTTGCTCAACCGGAGTATGCGCGCTTCCACCGCCCCCTTTTGCACCCTGTATGATGGTTTCACCATGGAGAAGTTGCATTTTTACCCCATTAAAAAACCCAGCCTGAGCTGGGTTATTAGTTAATATTAATGATGGCGTCTTATTACATGTTTTTGTAATAACTAACTTTTGAGTCAAAGTCCTGTTTTGCGAGTGGCGTTTGACTGGTTACATAAGCTTCCCACGAACTATAAGCCTCAACAAGAGCACGACGTTCCTCTGTGTCTTTAGTATTGGCTTTCATGGTTTCAAACACATTAGACCCAATTTCTTTCAGCTTGCTCTTTCTGGTAGCGCCACATGTCGTTATTGCATCAGCAACCGAATTATCCCACCCAACTAATTGCAGAATCTCTATACGCTTCTGGGTAACGAACTGATCTGCTGAGGCATTAAGAGCTTCCTTAGATAAAAATTCAGCAAACTCTTTTTTACTATGCGGCATTTGTTTTGGCATAGTAATGTTATCCTCTTGACAATTTGCCAAATCAGCGTATTGCTTTTGTAAATTGTTATTCTGATTTTGTGGGGCACAACCTGAAATAAAGAGCACACCTAATAAGACCAAACCGTATTTTTTCACTTTCATCTCCTTGATCGGCATCGTTTTGGACATGATAACCAAGGGTGATTGCAATGTAACGTTCATCTTATTATGTTGCATTTCACTATTGCTGATCGCTCGAGTACATACCGGCGCTGACTATCGCTCCCCCAGCCTCGATCAGACCGTAGGCCAGGGGGACAGGATGCCCCATAGCGACGGTATTGACCGGCGCCCCGAAGGCATAGTTAGGCGTGTTGTCCGTGCTGGAAGATTTACCCGCGCCGAAGGATGGCTGGGGTGTGAGCATCTGGACAACGCCGCCCAGCATCATTGACACCCCAACCCCTGTCAGAATTGACGTGGCGCTGATAGCTGTTGCACTCATCGCCGCGCCCCAGGCTGCCATGCTCGCACCGGCGGTAAAGAATGCAGCGACCAGCGCAACAGCGCCGACAACTATCTGCAGGACGCCCGAACTTTTGGCCCCCTCATAAACGGGCACGATCCGGTACACGCTTCCACCGCGGGTCATATCAAACTCTTCCAGCCCGATATTGTTCTCGCCGTTAAAAAAGGCGAAACGGATCCCCTTCATATGAGCTTCCGACATGTATTTTTTGAATCCGGGAACCTGTGAACACATGGCCCTGAGCATTTCGCGCAGGTCGGCAACGTCAAACTGAACGCGTTTACCGAATTTTTTAGCCATTTTCCCTTCGAGAATAAGCGTCTTAACCATGCATTCTGTCCTTATGCCTGACTACCCGGACCGTTCTGTCGCGATAATATTTTCCATAAGGCGTTCGCGAAGAAAGGTGCCCGAAAAGATGATGGAGAATGATGTTATCACCCACATATACCGCGGCGTGATTAGTCACCGATGCCTGCACACTCATCATGATGATATCTCCGGGCTGCATTGCACCGGCGGCAATCTCAACGAATCCCTCACGCTCCCAGTTGTCGTCGTAGAGACGCTCCTTGCCGCTCTCCCACCATTCGTAAGGTACTGAATAATTGCCGAGAACAATGCCGTATTCGCGCAGATAAAATTCACGGATAAGCGACCAGCAGTCGGCGTAACCCAGCACCCACTGCCGCCCGGCATAATCCCGGTCTTCACGCGGGGAAATCGTACAAAAATCCCCGTCCGGCCAGGACATGATCCCCCACTCAATCCCCGACCAGTCGCACTGGATCCGGTCCAGCTCTGAGGGCACCAGCCGAACCACATCCGGATGGGAATGAATGAGCATGATGATCTCACCGCGCGCGCGGGCAGCGAGCTGGTCTTCCGGGGAGAGCGTGAATGTCTCCTCGGGTTTATCGGCAATGTTGCGGCAGGGAATAAAGATTTGTTGCTGGCCTGACTGAACAATCAGGCCGCAGGCTTCTTTGGGGTATTCAGCAGCGACGTGCTGACGGATAGCATCCAGCAATTTTTCACGCATTTTTATTTCCCCTGCAGGTTTGCAGCCGGAAAACCGCCGAACGGCAGCGGCGCATCCGGGCCGTGACGATCCTGACAATCCTGCCGGCGGCCGCCACAAACATCTTTCGACGGGTCATCGGTCGGTGTACCGTCTTTGGTAAAGTATTTCGTGCCGTTGTAATCGCATCCGGTCCCGCTTCGGTACCAGCCCCGCATACACCAGGTGCAGACAGGCGTAATCTGCCGTGTCGGCAGCTGCAGGCTCTGAATATCGAAAGGAGAACACAGCTCGAAATCAACCTGTACCCGCGTCTCTGCGGTTTTAGCATTGACGTAAAAGAGCTGTAAGCGCTCATCGGCCGGGCTGGCACCCGGATTACCGTTTTTCCAGTTGGCGGCATCGAGATACTTCGAAAGCGTGGTATGGATTTTGACCTTAGCCCTGACCATATCGTCATATTCAAGACACAGCGCGGTGACATAGTTTCCGACGTTCCCGACGGACAGCGTGGGCGTTGGCTGGGAACCTGTACTCGATAACTCCATCCCCTTAAGTTCGTAGGGATGGGGATCGTACTGGTTTCCCTGCCAGATAATGGCGGGCAGATTTTCTGCGGCGAAGGCTGCCCACCCCTCTTCCTGAATATTGTGCGCATGAAAACGCAGCACCTGATCCATACCGAATTCAGTGCCGTCGATCTCAATCAGCTGAATAACGCTGCCGGGCTCAAGCTGTTGTATGTCTGCCGTAAAACTCATACTCCCCCCATAAAAAAAAGCCGCCCGGAGGCAGCTTTCAGTGTTTTTCGAGAAAATCAGGGCGCGAACGCCTGTTCAAAAGTGAAGGCCACAGTGGCTTTTTTCCCGGTAGGGAAAGAAACGCTGAACGAATCGGCCTTCATTCTGAACAGCTTTTTTTCACCCCATGGAGTGGTCCACCAGAACGATTTAGTAACGTGAGACATCAGGAAAGCGCGCAGCGCAGCCGCCTCCTGTCTGGTGCCCGTCCAGTCCAGGTTCCACGTTTCCTGTTTGTCGTTGATCCCCATCCCCGCTATCTGTTTGTAGCCATCCCCGAACTGGGCCTGCAGCGTTCGGGCTGTTTCAGTGCCCTGCGCTGTTTTTCGCGTGCGCCAGGTAAACGTGTCCGTCACTGTGTCCTCCTCGAATAAAGCACGCCGCCCGCGGACATTTCTTTTTTCAGTCGCTCGGTGATTGTCTGCTGAACAATCGCCTGCAGCTGTTTCGCCGTCCCCGTGGCGTTCGCCTGATTTATGCTTCCGTCACTCCCCTGCTGGCTGATGCTGACTGGGGCATAAACACTGATCCCGCCCATGCCAGCACCGGCTGCGTTCCCGCCGCCGACCAGACCACCCGAGGCATACCCGCGCATCAGGCGATAGAGATTAGCCACGCCGATGCGGCTGGTTGATTCTTTGGTGAAGACGAATTCCCCGCGGTGAACGATACCGGCTGGCTCGTACTTGCCGCCGTGCCCGGTAAAACCGCCCACGTCAAAACCCTGTGGCCGGTATGACTGGACCGCGAATGACTGACCGGCAGAGGAGGTTTTCGCCCCGCCGCTAACCCAGCCCATTGCACTCTGGATGGTGTAAGCCACCAGCAGCTGGTTGATAACGGACACAATCATTTTAAGGATCGAGCTGGTGAATTCCCTGAAGCTCGCCTTCCCGGTTGTCGTCAGGCTGGTAAGCTGGCCCGCCAACCCGCTGAACGTAGCCTGAGAAATCTGCTGAACGGAGCTGAAAACGTTTGTCGCTGAATCCTGATATTCGGCCCAACCCTGTTTCGCACCGGCCAGCCAGTTTGCACGCAGGGCATCTTCAGCTTCGAACGTCGCCCTTTGCTCTTCCAGAACCTTTTGCTGCGCCTGAGGGTTGTACGAATAGCTTTCGCTGAGACGCTGCAGCGTAGTTTGTCGCCCGGCTTCCCGGGTGGATAACCCCTCAGACTGAGCCTGCAGGCCCGCCCTGGCGGCTTTTTGCTGCTGCTCAAACTTCACGGCCTGATCGGCCAGCTGGTTGAGCTTTTGCTGGCTGGCAACCTTATCGCCCAGGTCGGCCAGCTGCCGCTTGTACTCGAGCGTTTCTTCTTTGTGCGCCAGCAGGGATTTTTCCTGCGCCGTAAGCTGACGACGCCCAGCGGCCTCCTGCAGAACGGTGAACTGATTTTCAGTTTGCCAGAGATCCTGACGCTGTTTACTTATGACGTCGTTCACGCTGGTATGCTGCTCAAGCGTTTTAAGCTGGGCCTGAAGGGTGAGAAGTTCGGCCTGCGCCTTTTCCTCGGCTTTGTCCCCGGCGGGCGTTGAGTAGCTTTTGCCTTTCGGTGTTTTTGGATCCTTCCACTGCTTTTCAATCCCGGCGCGGGCCGCGGCAATGTCCTTTTCAGTCCACAGCGTGGCGACACCGTCTTTCGCATCCTGGCGGTTTTTCTCAATAAGCTGACTGAGCTTTTTCTCTGCTGAAGCCCGCTTTTCTGCCGCCGTCGCGCCGGACTCCACCAGCTGGTTAAACTGCTGCTGGCTGCGGATTGCCTGAGCCTGCTGGTCCGTTCGCATTTTTTCCCGCGCGGCTGCCAGCCCTTCCTGGGCGTATTGCTGATCGGCAAGATCGTAAGCCTGCTTTTTCAGCTCCACCTGCTGGCGCGCGTTTCTCAGCCTTTCCGCATCCGCTTTCTGCAGAACGTTGTTACCGGCATAATCCGGGTCGACCTTAAGATTGCTGGACAGCGCGCGGTACTCTTTCTCTGCTGCCTGCCACTCAGCAAAAGAGTCCTGGCGCTTCATCGCGGTGTCAGGATTACGCCCGACGCCCAGCATCGCATCCCACGCACCGGAGGCGGCATTCTTCACCCAGTTCCAGGCTTTTTCGAGGGATCCGAGATTATCCTCGACCGCACCGGCGCGCTGAATGACCGCGTCGGAATATGCCCGCATGGCCAGCTCGGCAGCCTTCTGAGAATCCCCCAGCGCCTGAGCAGAAGCTATCTGTTCATACTGGGTGGCTGTCAGAAAATGAAGGGAATCGTTGAGCGTCGCGACCGCGTTAACCGGATCATCCTTCAGGCGTTTAAACTGATTTATGGTTTCGTCAACGGCCTGCCCGGTAGCCTGCTGCAGCCTGGCGGCAACATTGCTGACCATGCTGACGTCATTACCGCTGAACGCGCCGCTGCCAACGACCTGCGCCAGCACGCCTGCAGCGGCATGCTGAGTGATGCCATTACCTGCCAGCGAGCGCGCCAGCGCCTGCAGCTGCCCTGACGTTTTCCCCGCGTAGTTCCCGGTCAGGATCAGCTGCCTGTTAAATTCCTCAGACTCTTTGCTGCCGTCGTACCAGGCCTTACCCAACCCGAATACCGCCGCGGCAATCCCTCCGACCATGCTGGCGATCCCAAGACCGCGCAGTGACAGAAGCTGGTCTATCCACCCTGCCCGGTTAGCCAGCGTGATCCCGGAGCCGCGCAGCGCGCCGAAGTTACCGCGCATGACCTCGCCGATCAGTATTCCCAGTTCCTGCCGGGCGGCGGCACTTTGCAGCCCCAGACCGTGCGTGGCGACTTTGGCAGCTTCGAGCTTGCGGATATAGACTTCAGCCGCATCGCTGGCACCGACCTGCGCCGCCTTCATGCGCAGTAGCTCGGTACCGGAGAGCTTTTGCTCTGCAACCTGTTGCTTCAGCTGGCTGAGGAATCGCGTGCGCGCTGCGGCCGATTTTTCCTCCACGATCTGCAGTTCTTTTTGACGGGCCGTGGTGCGGGAAATAAGGGCGAGATAATCCTGCTGGGTTATGTTGCCCTGTGCCCTCGCTGCGCGAAAGCGCGCCTGCACGTTCGCAAGCGACTGTGTTTCACCATTGAGCTGGCGTACGCCGTCGATCTGGCGGAAAAATGATGCCGCAAGTTCATCCTGTCGACGGGCAAGCGCAGCGGCCTGCCCGTCATTCTCACGCATGCGCTGATTAAGCTCGGTCACGCGGCGGTGAGTTTCATCAACGGACTTTGAAACGTTCTGCCAGTCTTTGGTAAGCCCTTCCGTTGCGGCCGACTGGCGGGATTTCATATCTGCGGCAGCCGCCGCGCCAGCGTCGCCCACGGTTTTAAACGCAGCCGCCTGCCGCTCTGAAGCGCGCTGCATTCGCGTCTGGACTTTTTCAGAGTCCTCAGCCATCCCGGTTAGCTGGCCCTTTATGCGGGCAACCTGCTCACTAAACGTGGCGCTGTCGACGTCAAGGTTGATGACCAGATCGCTAATCTGCTGGGCCATATCGGATACCTCCTGTTATCCCCTCAGCTGCGGCCATCAGCGCATCATCATCCGGCTCGTCATCGCTGATGACGATACCGGAAGGAGAAAGCAGGCTGAAATGTGCGGGGGTAAGTTCCGGGTCGCGGAAGAAAAGAGTGGAGATGGAATAAAGCAGCTCTGAGAAATGCGCATCGAGCTGAGCGTCCTGAAAATAATGCTCCCGGTAGAACTGGTGCCAGTCGCCCAGCTCAGTGGAAGTCATTCCAGCCAGCATGGCGCGCCAGTCGGGTCGCCCGAACTCGCGCGCCAGATTCAGGACAAACTTCAGCTCGCTGGCAAGGGCTTTTCCGCCGCAACGGGTTCTGCGCTTTCGGCCTCCGCTGGGGCATCCGGATCGGCAGCTTTGTCATCCTCAACCGGAACGAGCATGCCGGAGAGCAGCTTTATTTCCATTTCTGCTTTACCGATCGCCTCCGGCGGCCAGCCGCTAAGCACCTGCTGGTAAAGCGTCTCCACATCCGTGCCAGCCGGATCGTTATGCCACAAAGACATCGCAATCAAACGCGCACCGCAGCGAATATTTGAGCCAATCAGCCTGGCCGTCATTTCCTGATCGCTGATGCCGTCGCTGTCAGCGCTGACGGCCTTTTCCTCTGCGGCCATAAACGTGATGTACTCAATACGCTGAAGCGCCGACAGCTCGAAGATGGTCAGTGATTCTTTTTGCCAGGTGAACTTCTCTTTTTTCAGAAACATGCGTCCTTCCTTACGCTGCAGTTACGGTAACTTTGCAGACCGCAACGAAATTACCGTCGCTGGTCATAACAATAACGTCAGCGGTGCCTGCCGCCACGCCGGTGACGGTGATCGCATTACCGCTAACGGTGACCGTTGCTTTTGCCCCATCTGAGGTTGCCACACGGAACGAGGTATCTGAGGCACTGGCTGGGTTAACCGTCACATTGAGCGTTGTGGTTGCGCCGACGGCCACGCTTGCCGTGGCTTTATCGAGCGTAACGCCTGTCACGGGGATATTCGGGGTCCCGCTTTCTTCTGCCAGTTCCGGCTTGCCGGTATTGGTAATTTTCGCTGTACGGGTTATGACCTCTTTTGCCGGAATGGCTTTACCCAGGCTGCTGCACCAGCCGCGGAAAACGTCGACGGTACCGTTCGGGTATTTGATTTTGTAATAGCGTACTGAGCCATCAATAAACCATGCGACAAGGTCTTTTTGCCCTTCTTCGCCCGGCTTCCAGGCGAGGGTGAACGAGGTATCGCCAGCAGATTTTGCCCCCTGGGCCGTCGCGTTCCAGTCGGCATCCTCGTCGTCGAGGTAAGTGTCGTCATACGATTCGGCGGTCATTTCGCCCGGCGTCAGCTCTTTAATTTTCGCCAGGCGGTTCCAGTCGATATCCGAGAGTGGGTTAGCGAAAGCATTGCCCGTTCCGGTGTAAAGCCAGAGGGTGGTACCGGCACCTTTCACAGGGGCCAGCGGGTTTGGAGTAGGCATAAGTACCTCTTAAATTGAATAGGTGATTAAGTACGTGAAATCGACTGAACCCCAGGTGGCCATTTCATCATCCCGCTGATAGTCATAACCCTGCGGGGTGAACGTCTCGACCAGTTCGGTCAGACCTGGGATGAAGGCCATTGCCGGATACACTTTCTCTTCCATCCAGGAATCAAGCGCGCTGTCGGGGCTGGAGGCTTTAAGAAATACCTCGATGTGAACAACCGCCTGCCACGAATCTTCGTCAAGCGAATCGCCGGTGTACTCCGCGTCAGAAAGGTATACAGCCACGGCAGGGAGATCCTGCTCTTCAAGAAAAACAGGGCGCCCGTCAAACCAGGTGACCGTGTCGGTGATCTCGGCTTTCAGTTTGGCCAGAATGGCTGCACGAATTGCGCTGTGTCTGTTCATCGCTTCAGGTGGATCCTCAGTTGGTTTTTCAGGGCTGCGGAAAGTTCTTTGGGCATATCGCTTTCAATAAGGCGCTTTGAAATAGCGGTGAAGGCCACGGTGAGCGGTGTCTCAAGAGGAACTTTGACCACATCAATCGGATAACGGGCCTGACCTACGCGCCGCATGACCTGCCAGCGCCCGTTCGCAAGCTGTTGGATAAAAGCGTTACGAAAGGTATAGGGCCCGATTTTAAGGACGCTGCCCGCTCCGTTTCTGGCCCCTTTTTTACGCGAGAGCCTGACGCGCGCCGTGCCGAGCTTTATCGCAGGAAGATTACCGCGGTTGATTTTTATCGACGCGACCGGGCGATCGTGACGGGCCTTGCGCAGACGGGAACGCTGGCGGACCAGACGAACCGGAAGCCCCTTTTTCCGGTTATCATCAACTGTTGCTTCTTTCGCTACAGCTTTGCTCCCCTGGCTTATCGTTCTTCTGGCCACCCTGTTAAGTGCTTTTGCGGTTGCCTCAGGAACGATTAACCGGCTGAGGCTGTTCAGGTTCTGAATAGCCCTTTCCAGTCCTTTCACAGACATAGCGCCTCCTCATTCGAGATGGATGCGGGGTTTTCCGTTGAACATGTCATAGCGGGTAACGATCAGGTTCTTACCGTCGTAGTCGACGCTGTCGTTTCGGCGTGGCTGGTAAAGCTCAGAGAAAACCACCAGCGAAGTACCTGTTCCCGACAATGGCCCCATTTCCTCGAGTTGCTCGGCGGGAACAACGTCATAGCTGCTGCCATTGATGATCGCTGTCTTTCCCATCTTTTTTATAGTGGCCGCGTCCATGCGCGCCGCCATCCGGTCAAAGGAGTTAGGCATTGATCTTAACTTCAACAACGGTGGTGTTTGCCCCTGCATCTTCCCAGGCGATGCCCGCGGCAACGGCGTCCGTTTCTTCGATCGTGATTTTGCCGTCCTTCAGATACACCTGCGCCCCGGCAGTAACCGCATCTGCGGATACTTTTGGCAGGAGGAAAACACCCTCAGTAAAACCGTCCCCGGTATCGCCAGCCGGGATATCGGTAATTGCCACCGCGATAAGTTTTCCAACAACAACCGGGTCGCCGCTGTGAACATCGGTTGCACCACTGTTTACCAGAGGGATCGTTTTCCCGTCCTGCGCATAGTTCTTAGCCATAACTTCTCCATTCAGCCCCTTTCGAGGCTGGTTTCAGGTATAAAAAAAGCCCTTACGGGCGTCTGTTTGTCAGGACTGTTTTTTACTGACCAGAGGATTTGGTCATGCCGCGATAGTCCAGCGGCGCCACGCCAGCATCAATACGCACTTTCGTGGCGATACCATCAGTGGTGAAGCCTTCCTGCTGATCGATGTATGGCGTGTCGACGCCGTTGAGATAAGCGACCTCAATGGTGTCGGTGCCCTTCGCGGCAGCCAGATACCAGGCTTTCGCATCAGCTTCATCCAGACGTGGTTCGGCAATGACTTCTGCAAAGTTCTGGATAGGGTTAACGATCCCGGCATTGATGTCTGCACCTTTAACACTGGCCGACTTGATGGTCTGATTTGCCAGAGTTTCCAGGGCGACGGGCACCAGCATGTAGGCCGGACGGATATTCAGGGTTCGCTCCCCCTCCTTCTGCAGACGCATCAGCTTGCGCGATTCGTCCAGGCTGGCCACAGAAATTGCACCCGAGCTCAGGTTCTTGTGATCGGCATGGAACAGCGCCTTTCCGTCTGAGAGTTTCGGGTTTTTGGTCAGAATGGCGTAAACCAGATCGCCAATCGTTGCTTTCGCCGCGCGCCCCATCTTCATCGGTACGTCGGTAAGCTGGTTCAGATCGTCGTTGATGATCGCCTGGCGAGTTACTGAGAAGATTTCACCATACGTGGCAAGCGCGATGGTTTCGCCTTTGTCACTGGTAGTGATGTACTTGTACTCAGCCCCTTCGCGAACCTGTCGCAGAGAAGGGAACCCACCCATACCGACACGATGCGCCGTTTTGAAGTCCGACAGCTGGCCTTTTTTGGTCCACTGCTCGAAGGTTTCCTGCGCCTCGTCCCAGCCCTGAATCAGCGCTTTGTTCGCAACATCAAGCAGAATGTTGCCAAAGTCAGAGGTGCTGTGGGTCAGCGCCAGGCCAACCATCTGCATCGGGTTGTAGCTGGCCACGCCGATACCTTTTTCTGTCAGGGCCATACGCGCATACTCGCGCAGCGTCATACCGTTATAAACGTTATCCCGCTCCTGACCTTCGAACCCGGCACGCGCCATCAGTGCCTGGCGAATACCATCCGCGACGAAGTTACCGTTGCCCGCATGAATATGCGGCTGAGTGGTTTTATTGGACGGCGTGGCCGTTTTACCGAGTTCTGCCAGCAGCAAATCTTTCGCCTTATCGACGGAGCAATCAGGGTCGGCCACACACTGATTCTGCAGTTCCATGTGCTTATTACCGAACATGGCAAAGAGATCGCCGATAGCGTTAACACGGGTTTTCTGCTCAGCCAACACCTGCGCGCGGATCGCATTTTCATCCGGTGCCGGGTCTGTGTTTGCCTGCGGTGCCTGAGGCTGGGTAATAACCGGGTCACGCTGGGTAGTGTTGCGCGGCGGGGTGATCATGTTGCGAATGCTTTTTGGCATTTTTTCAAATTCCTCAATACGTTTTGAATGAATACAGGCCATAGCCTGAAGGGATGGTGTCACCTGGTCGGCAAAACCCAGTTCAAGGCACTCGCTGCCGTTCATCCAGGTTTCGTCCTCCAGCATTGCCGCAATTTCTTCGGTGGATTTTCCGGTTTTCTGTGCATAAGCCGGGATAAGAACGGATTCAACCTTGTCGAGAAGATCCGCATAGTCGCGCATATCGCTCGCGTCACCACCAGCAAACCCCCAGGGCTTATGGATCATCATCATCGTGTTTTCAGGCATGATGACCGGATTGCCTACCATCGCAATCACCGAGGCCATGGAGGCCGCCAGACCGTCGATATGTACGGTAATCGCCGCGCCGTGGTGCTTCAGCGCGTTATAAATAGCAATTCCGTCGAAGACATCACCACCGGGCGAGTTGATATAAAGGTTGATGTGGGTGACGTCCCCAAGTGCCCGGAGATCATTGACGAACTGTTTCGCCGTTACGCCCCAGTACCCGATTTCGTCATAAATAAAAATGTCGGCCTCACTGTTATTGCTGGCCTGCATGCGGAACCACGAATTACTTTTTGCGCTGGCTTTCGGACGGTGGCGCGCCCGGTTCTTTGGCTTCGGCACTGGTGCCTCCTTTATCATTGGCGGGGTCGGTGTCAAACACCAGGCCCTGTTCACGGTTCTCGTCAACCTCAGCTTTACGGCGTGACTTAACATCATCCGGGTTGCGACCGCTGGCACGTATCCAGTCGGATTCAGTAGCAGCACCGCCGCGGATCTGCGTTTTCCAGGCATTCGCTTCTTTAACGGGATCAATCCACGGCATAACGGGCCCCGAATAAACCGCGTTATAAAGCGAGTCCATATCAATGCCTCTCGGCAGCTTGATTTCTCCGGCAGCAATAGCCATCTTGAGCCAGGCTCGGTACATGGGCCGGGTCACTGAACCGATGAACCAGTCCTGAAGAATCAGATAGCCGTCGGTTGACTCGACAAGCTCCTGCCGCTGGGCACTGTACGTTCCGTTGTAGTTTCTGGATGTGCTGGAAAAGCTGAGGCGACTGCCGGCGGACACGGCACGCAGCTGTCCGTTACGAAAAGATTCGAGGTTAGGGTTCGGGCGATCGGATTTAATCATCCCGATTTCTTCCCCGGCCTGCAGTTCGTCATAGAGCATACCGGGCTGAATCATCAGCTCGCGGTCATCGCTGCTTGAATCAGAATCGAAGCTCTGTCCGTCGCCTTTTTTGATATACATGCCGAGTGCCGCAGCAATTCTGGCAGCAGTAAGCTCCGAGTCCTCGTATTCTTTCAGCGCGCTCAGACGCATCAGAACACCAGACAAAAGAGACGTTCCGCGGGTCTGGTGCAGGCGTCGGGTGAATTTGAGATGCAGCATGTTCTCTGCATCTATCTCTTTGGTATCAAACTGACGCCCGGATACTGGCAGGCTTTTATAGACCTGATATTTTTTCGGGCGTCCCCAGTTATCGACAAAAACGCCCTGATTGAGCTGGGTGGCAGCATCGCTGTTCATCGGCACAAAGTCCGGCTCCAGCGCTTCCAGCCAGAACGGCACGCCAGCAACCGGCTGAAGACCATTTCCGGTACCGCGAACCAGCTGAGCAAATACCTCACCGTCCCGGAGCCACGTTCGCAGCATCAGCCGCTCCAGCATTGGGCGGGTAAACTGGGTTGTGACATCTGGCCTTACGGACCATTCGCCCCACTTTCGGCGGATATCAGTGGCCAGCTTTTTAGCGATCTTCCCGTTACTCAGCATCGGATGCGGTTCAACTATGATGCCCTTCGCACCCACCACCCTTTCTTCCAGCTTGTCGAAAACGCCGATCACCAGATCGTGGTTGTTATCCAGCCAGCGCGCCTGCTGCCTCAGCGAAACCGCCCCCATCTGGCTGAGCTGATCGGCTGAACGATTTTCCTTCTGGGCTTTGTGGGTACGCGTTTGCTTTACCGCCTCATACGCTTTAATAACTGCGCGGGCACGCAGGCGTGAGGCTTTCCAGCCTGGTGAAAACAGGCCAATCGCATCATCTAAAAAACTCATCCAAACCTCGCCAGCCTGTAGCCGGGTCGCCCACGGCGTTTGTTATTGAGCGTTGCCAGTCGTCGCTCCCATTCCTGACGGCCTTTTCTGATTTCCGACAGGTTTTCGAGCGTCATCTGCTGCCCGTTGAAAGTGATTGATTTCCCCTCCAGAACAGACAGCTCGGCTGCAGCATAGCGGTCGATCATGTTTTGAATATCTGCTGGATTCACACCCAACCTCCTGACGAAGACCACGGATTAGCCTGCTCGGTTACGGGCTTCTCACGTTTTGGTTTTGGTTTAGATTTCGGCGCAGGCGGCGGGGATGGCATTTCGCCAGCTTCCGTCTGCGTGTCCTCGATCCACGTTTCCCGCCGTGCCCACTCAGGAGCTGACGGCCATTTGATTTTTTCGTAACCACTAAGGATGGCGAGCGCGTCGGCATAAACGAGCAGGTCAAATGCTTCGTTTGCGCCCCGGCCGGGCTTACTCCATTTCCCTTCATTCGAGCGTTCCTCATACGTCAGTTCGTCATAGAACCAGCTGCCCAGCCAGGCGGGGAAATGCACATAGCCAGGGCCGGGTGAATCACGCCACAGCGCATTATTCACCCGGTCTTTAAGGGCATCGGTCTGGAGAAGATAAAGAGGCACATCACCAGTCGCCTGTGCGCGGCGCGTTGATCTGCCCGTGTTGTCGGGAAACGTTCGCTGGATAAGTTTGCTGCGCCTGACGCTGTCCCCTTTGAAGAGATAGATACGCTTACCCAGCCCCTCACGGCGACATCTGCGCCAGAACTTGTAGGCATTATCCGTCACGCCATCTTCGCCCCCTGAGTCCACGGCCATCGACATCAGCCGCATGCCCTTTGATGGGTCAGCTGCGAGCGGCCACGTTTTATCAAAGACGTCAGTGAGTAAAAGATCCCAGTCCTCCGGATAGCTCGCCGGATCCACCTGAATGCTTTCACCGTTGCCGTCGCAGCGCAGCGAATGCCGGATGTTGTAACGGTCAACTATCCAGCGCTCACCCATACTTCCATAACCCGTAATCTGCACAACAAAGCGCCGGTTGCGCCCGGCCTGCACGTCCACGGTCGCAGTGAGAAACTGCACGCCGTTCGGTACCGAACGTTTTGGGACGTCTTCGGCACGCTGCTCGAGCAATTCACTTTTACGCTGCTCCATGCTGGCTCGCGGCAAATAGGGCCTGCCGAAATCGGTGTTGATCACCGTCTTCAGGGTTTCTTCGCTGCGCGTGGATTCATATTCCTGCTCGGCGGTCAGAAACTTATAAATAAGCTGCGCCCAGGTCTGGTAAGCAGCTGCCGGACCTTCCATCCAGAAGGAGGCAATACGGGAACGACGGCCATCACCGCTAACCAGGCCTTTCCTGTCGATGGTTTGCCCGTCCCGGAGCCAGACACATTTCATGTTAAGCGCACGCTTCATGTCCGGTGTGATCCTGCCTTTACAGGCAGGGCACTGAAGAAACGCCGCTTCGCTGGCAAGCACAGGATCGCTGCTGTCGCGGTATCCGGTCATATTGTCCATTTCCGGCTGGAAATATTCGCCGCAATGCGGGCATGGCCAGTAAAGACGACGGCGGTCACCACGGTTATAGAGCGATAAAATTCCGGTGGTCGGAGGGGCTTCATGGGGCGTGGAGCGCCGCCATTTTGTGTCTCTGATATCCCTCCCGGGCGAGCTCTCAACCAGCGTCATCCCGGAGGACATGAATGTCGTGGTTCGTTTCGATGCCAGTGAAAAAGCATCCCCCTCCCCGTCGATATCTTCCGGAAAGCGGTCATAATCCGTCAGCGCCACACTTTTATAGTCCGAGGACGACATGATATTGACGGATGGCCAGCCCAGCTTCAGATAGTTACCGGCGCGGAATGTACGGTCGTAGACGTTGTTATCGTTACGTCTTGGGCTTAGCCGGGTTTTAACTTCAGGGCTACAGTGAAAAGTACGGTCCAGGCGTTTTTTGGAATGCTCGCGCGCTTTTTCCTCAGATACCTGAATTACAAGCATATCTGCCGGATCGCAGACAATGTTATAAACGATCCAGCCGTCAATCAGCCCGATGGTTTTACCCGTTCGCGCTGGGCCCACAAACACAACCGCATCGTATTCACGCGATGCCAGACAGTTCATCGGCTCAATCACATAGGGTGCCAGATCCGGATCCCACGGAACTGAGTTTCCCGCCCCCATTGGCACGCGCATATAAGTACTGACCGCATCGGCCACCGGCATACGACGCGGGGCTCGTAAAATACCGGAAACATCGCGGCGGATGTCCCTGGCGGATGCCCGCTTTGCCATCAGTCCTCCTCAGGCTGCTCCTCCTCTTTTCCAGCGTCCTGCACCTTCTCCGCCATCTGGTCGCGCAGATCATCGATAACGCTTTGCACACGAACTACCGCAGCAGGCGTTAAAGCACAGTCGCGCTCGAGCACATCCGGGAGGGTTTCAAGTACCATGACGACGGCTTTCGCCATCAATGAGAATTCTCGCGCCACTTCATCTGCGGGTATTAACTGCCCCGTATCCTGTTCGAACTTCAGCCTCTCGTTCTCTGCTTTCCAGTGGGACAGCCTGTCAGAAGGGGGCATATCGTCGATGTTGGCCGAAACGGTAGGGATCATCAGTTCGGTCAGAATGTCGGTCACCAGATAGAGCTTTAACTTGCTATTGCTGCCTGGAGCAGGTTCAACATTTTTCAGTCTCGCGGCAACCGTCTGACGGTGTACGCCGGTTATCCCTGCCAGCTGGTTGATATTGAGTTTTAAAGTGGCAATTTCCTGGTCCATGATGGTGAACACTTTTTGAACGATTCGACATGTTGCGAAAATGGCCTCTAATTAAATCAAAGACCTGCGCACATGATGATGATGACCCTGGATCCGAAAAACTAGCCGTTTCCCGCGAGCGCGCCGCCCCGTGGTAGGCCACCCCGCCGGGAGGACCCATCAAATGATAATGATTACCGATAGCATTTGATGGGTTCATTCGATGAATGTTGCATTATCCCTTTCCGGGGATAGCTGACCGGCTTGAATCTCTGACCGAGTCGTAAATCCTTTCACAGGTCATTCCTGCCCGGTAGCTTTCATCAGATCGCCCAGCATAGTATCTAGCTTCTTCTGCAATGCTTCCGAGCATGTCGGCGAGCATTGCGGCGTTAGCGCTGGTTGTTTTGCTTCCGACGGCAGCGGCAAGACCTGAGGTGTGCTTTGCGGCGTCCAGGCGGGTGGCAAGTTTTGTTGCTTCGGTGCGCAGCTGGCTAACAGTGGCAGACAGGCCAGCAGCATTCTCAGCCGCTTTTGCAGCCTGTTCTTGTGCATTTTTAACAGCCTCATCTCGAGCGATCACTCGCCCTTGTTCAATCATACGGGCAGCCGTTTGAGCGTTCTCTGCCTGAGAAGACTCCTCACTATTACGATCCGCCCATTTCTTTTCCCATGCTCGTTCCGTCCACACACTACCTGCGGCGAATGAGGCAATGAGAAGCGCTGAAACCGTGGCGGCTTTCCACCAAGTCTTAACCGACTCGCTGATCATTGGTCTAACCCCCAGCACGCCAGCGCGCTTTCCTGGTCCCGTCGCTCAACCTGACCATAGCAGCCATTCTTCTGGCCTTTGGTTAGACGGCAATCACGGCCACCGTCTTTAATCCACCAGCGGATTGCCTCGCATGCACCGATGCGGTCACCTGCGTTGATGCGCTTATAGAAGGTCGATGGGAAGCATTTACCGGGGCCGATGTTATACGGGCAGAAGGATGCGATACCCACCTTCTGTGGCTCTGTAAGAGGCACTTTGATATTGCGATCAACCCAGGCTAATGCCTTATCGCGTTCAATAGCGTTAACCTTCCGGCATTGTTCCTCAGTGGCCGTCATGCCCTTAACAACACGCCTGCCATCGATAACGGTCACGCCGTGACATAAAGACCAGACTCCACCCGGATCAACAACGGCCACCAGCGCATTACCTTCTTTCTCGCTGATGAATTGGTCGAAAATGAGTGGAGCAGATGCCCCTGACGCGATTAGCGCCAGCACTGCTGCACTGAGCTTTGCTTTGTTCGACATCATTCACCCCGCGCAGCTTTGCGGCGATCCGCTTTGATTTGGAAGTACAGACTCGTTAACCACGTCAGCAAACCAAACATGAGGCTACCGAGCACACCAATGGCCGCCCATTGAGATGGGGAGACTTTATCGAGGAGCTGAAGCAACCAATATCCGGTCCCCCCTCCCGATGCGCCGTATGCAATACCCGTCGTGATTTTTTCCATTCGATACATGCTCTCACCTCGCTACGTTGCGGGTGTCCAGTTGAGGTAATAAAAAGGGCCGCGATAGCGACCCAAGCTTTTATTCCCCTGCCAGCTGCCTTACCTCACTTACCGTCTGGTTGAAACGTTCCTCTTCCAGTTCTACGCCGATAGCCTGGCGGCCCAGTTCAATGGCTGCTTTAACGGTTGATCCCGAGCCCATAAAGAAATCAGCTACCACATCGCCGGGCCTGCTGCTGGCGTTGATGATTTGCCGCAACATATCAGCGGGCTTTTCGCACGGGTGTTTGCCTGGATAGAACTGGACGGGTTTATGTGTCCAGACGTCTGTATAGGGCACGGCTACTGTCACAGAGAAATGCCGCCGAAGAGATTTGTACTCTTCCAGCAGATCAAGGTATTTCCGGTTCAACGAATGCCATGTGGCCACCAGCTGATGATGCGGTGCTTTGAGTTCAGAGGCGCGGTGCTTCTCAATGGCGATCTGAGTGAACAATTCCTGCAGCTTTCCGTAATCCTGCTCGTTCGGTAGTTGCCACTGACTGGCACCGAACCAGTGAGACGCCATATTTTTCTTTCCGGTGGAGTCAGCTATTTGCCTGGACGTGACCCCCAGTTCGGCTCGTGCATCCCGAAAGTAGGTGATTAACGGAGCCATGACGTGCTGTTTTACTTCGTTGCTTTTCTCAGCAAATCCGTCGCTTTTCGGCTTATATGGCCCCTGATAATGCTCAGCGAAAAGGATGCGTTCCGTCGCGGGGAAGTAAGAGCGCAGGCTTTCTTTATTACACCCGTTCCAGCGCCCTGATGGCTTCGCCCAGATAATGTGGTTCATGACGTTAAAGCGTTCACGCATCATGATCTCGATATCGGATGCAAGTCGGTGACCTGAAAACAAATACAGGCTGCCGGCAGGCTTAAGCACTCGCCAGAACTGGGCAAGACACATATCAAGCCAGCGAAGATAGTCGGCGTCACCGTTCCACTGATTATCCCAGCCGTTCGGCTTCACCTTAAAATAAGGCGGATCCGTAACAATAAGGTCGATGGTGTTATCTGGGAGGGTTGCGAGGTATTGCAGGCAGTCAGCGTTGACAAGCTCAACACTGTTTATATTTACAGTATTTTTCATAGATCCGTAAGCGTAACTCTGATAGGCTCACTATGCTTTTGCGCTAAAGCAGTGGGCCTTGGTTAGCTTGTGACCTGAAAGCATGAGCTAATGGCTGGTTGGGTGCTACAACACCCACCAGCCGCCCATTTCCACAGCAGAATGCCCCCTTCAGTGGAGGCGTTTGTAACATCCAAACTGGTAATCTGATAACCCCGCCATAACCAGCTGCGTCAGGATGAGCTGGCATTTCTCTCGGCTTAGGTGCGTATTCTGTGCAATTTCCCCAGCTGTCGCTGGTGAAGCGCTGAGTTCGTTAAAAACCGCCTTTGCTTCTTCTGTCATATAAGGTTGATTTTGCATGCCTTTTCCCCTTTTTTATCGTGTGACACACAGATAACTCTGGTTCATTTTTGCATCAAGCTTTAGATACAAAAGGCATAAAAAAACCCCGCCGAGGCGAGGTTAGATATAATTATGACAAAATATCAAATTAGCTTCAAATATGGCTCATTTTGTTGCATTTTGCAAGCCCAATTGAGGGAGTTAGTGAAAGTTACCTCACATTTCCGCCACTTTCAGTTCTTGGTACTCTTCGTACCGTGACAAAATTTCGCTTAGTGCCTGGCTGTCCATTTCAGCAAACGACGCTTTGAAAGCCGCCCAGTGGCCTGAATACACTCTGAGCCAGGTGGAACGCTCAACGCTGACCATGCGCGCCAGAGCTGCACCAGCATACTCCTGATAGGTATCGTTATTACGCGAGGCAGCAACTTCTTGCGCCGCCAGCCAGACAAGCCCTATTAATTTTTTAGTGACACGGCCCTGTATTTTTTTGCCACTATGCTGACGCTGAAACTGTTCCCACACGTACTGGCACATTAACGTCTGGTACCGGAAAGTCAGGTCATACCCATAGCAATACCGCACCCATGCCTGCAAATGCTCCCCCAGACCATTCACCGACCGACGCCATGCTGAACAAGCGAACTCCGTATCCTTAATAGGCGGTAAAGGTCGACGACGGCTCCTTGTCTCAAGAACATATAGTGGAGTGGCCAGCGTTTTTACAACCTTTGACCCACAACCTTCCCCACCCTCCATGACGATTTCAGGATGGTGCCGGGGGTATTTGTTCTTATCTGCTGGTGGATGCTCACTAAACGCCTGCAGCTGTCCTTTTGTCGATCCTGATAATTCCGCCAGCGCGCGGCGCAGTTCAATCCGCGTAAATTCCAGTTCTTGTAAATTCATTATGCTCAGCGCTCCATACAATTACGCTTTTGTTATTACGCCGATCGCCAGCGCTCGATTCATAAACCGGAATAGCAGCTCCAGCTGGGTACCGTGTTTTTTCTCGAACGCTGAAACATCAGCATGTAATTTGTCGTGACACTCTCTGCACAGAGGGATCACGAACAAATCGTGGGCTTTAGTGGCGGTACCGCCCATGCCGTGACCAATGACATGGTGTGGATCATCCGCTGGCCGCCGGCAACCTTCACAGGGCTGGGTTTTAACCCACCGGGTATAGTCCTCATTCACCCACCTGCGGTATTTTGGGCGCAACATGAATGATTCAGGAGATTCAGGATCCGCATGCAGAGCCAGAACCTTTGGCTGGTCATAAGCCACTTCCTGATTTGCTCCATGCTTTAATTTCGCAGCCGTGACTGCAGGGGTGACCTTCTTCTGCAAAATGCTTTTTGCGGGGGGCATCGGCACAATGTCACTTTCTCGATATACGGATAAAAACGGCTCGTCCGGTAAGCGAAGCGCACGCAGGGCCATCCTTTCCGTGATTGCATCAGCAATGCCTGAATAAACGGCCCACCAGCACAATTCACCGAGGGATAATTCACGCTCGTTGTTATAGCCAAGCGATGACAGGATGGAACTGATCAGCCAGTTAATGAGATTACGCCGGGCCAGCTCTGCCAGCGCCGCGGTGGTTTGATCGCGCAGCTGGTTATCGCAATGCCAACAGAGCAACATTGATCCAGGGGGATGTCGCATCGTTACCAGCTCATGATGGTGATAATCAGTGTGCGGGTACTGGCATTCCTTCACGTTACGCTCTAACCAAGATTCCAACGCGTTCAAACCGCCTGCTGCACGGATAACTCTCTCGTCGGTGAAGAATCCCTCGAGGGACTCATCTTCTGCCAGCGGCTGCCTGGCATCAGGGACGAGCCCCGACGGAAGTCCAGCCATGCTTTTTGGCTGAGGCTCCACCAGCACACGCCCCTGTTGAAACAGAGACATCAGTTCGCTACCCGGCTTTAACACCACAAGCCCCAGGCGCGGAACAGTCTCGGCTGTAAACAGTCCTCTCACGCGGCATGCCCCTTAGCGATGTGTGCCGTCCACAGGCCACCGATCCACTCGATGCCTTTGGGTGTAAAACGTGCCTGGCTAAAGGCGTAGTTAGTTTCGCTCGAAGTGCCAGTTTTAACTTCAAACCGCCCGGCGGCAATGTGCTGGTGCCGCGGTGTCAGCACTCCGCCGAGCCGGTACATAATGTCGCTCTCAATGAGGAACAAGCGGAAATCGGTCTCTTTGGCCTGCAACAGCTTTGCCACCTGGCGGAAAGACATTGAGCCTTTAGCAGTACAATACCGATCGACAAACTCAACTTTCGGCGCGGCAGCGGCTAACTGCTGGGCCAGTTGTTCTCTCTGCTCGGCCAGATCCGCGGCGAGGCGTAATGCCTCCGGCAATGTTTGCGGGACACTTACGGCCTGACTGTTCTCCAGCTCTTGCCAGCGATCGACAACAGCGGCGGTAAATTCTGGCGACAGCCGGGCGACGATCACCAGAGAATCACGTTTGTTGAACCAATACTCCTCGTATGTTTGCCCGTTTTGCGGGTGTGTGTAGGGGGTGTGCGCCAACGGCGCGGTTAAAATACCAGCAGATGCAAGGCGCTCAGCTGAGCGCTTCACATCACCATGTTTGCTCTGCACCAGCCTGGCAATTTCACGGCTGGACATTGTCACAACACCCTTTGCGGTTAACTGATTCATGCTATTTCTCCATATCAGGCGGCTGCACCCGCCTTTTGATTTGCACATAATTCAGGAAGATTTGCTTCTACCAGCGCACGAGCGAACGGCGGCGGTACTGCGTTACCACAGCGCGCTACCTGCTTGTCTTTGGCGTAACGATTGCCGCGATAGTCCTGATCGATAACGTAGCCGTCAGGGAAGCCCTGCGCCTTATAAAGCTCATGCGGTTGCAGCATGCGCATTCCGATATCGACGATCTGGTACTTAACCCCCTCGATCGTCACCAGCCATTCATCCTCGCTATCACCGCAGTAGGTTTCGAGGAATGTCCGAACCTCGCCAACGTGCTGGCCACCAGCGGTAATCGTCGGCATAGGTGTATCCATGGTCTGACCGTCGCGGCAGGTTCCGCGCAGTTTCACCAGGTGCGACGCAACTACCGCGTGGTGATCAACAGTAGTGACTGAGTGGGCAGGCTCATCCATACCAACACCCGGCCCCGTGTAATTCCCACCATAGTGCTTCGCCAGGAACGCGCTCACCGTTGCAAACTTATTACCACCAGCAGTGACCGTGCCGAGCGGGTTATTCAGTTGAAGAACACGCGGTTCTTGCCCAGGGCGTTCGCCGTACCCCATCTGGATCAGTGTTGGAGTTACCAGCTGCGACTTACCGCCACCACCTGCAGTAATCGTCGCGCTCGGTTCGTCAGCCCTGTGCCCAACACTGGCGCCAAACTGGCGGGCGATGACCGGCGCAACCACGCACGCGCGGGACTGCTTGAGGATTGTATGAGCGGGTTTATCCAGTGGGCGCGGCTTTGCCTGGTACTCACTGCCGCCATTGCCAGCCAGGAACGGTGTCAGGGCGGCCTCAACTACGCCAAGCGCATGCCCATTCCCGCCCGGGCGAGCCGACGTACCAGCGGTGACAGTTGGAACCGGCTCGGTCACTGGCTGCCCGGTGGCCCCGGTGCGGAATTTAGTAAGATGCGGTACCGCCAGCGCGTAGCCATGCTTTTTAGTGATGGTCTGCAATGGCTCTAACAACGATTGCCCGCGGAAACAGTCATAACCTCCTTTCGTCGTGGTGTGGTTACACTTCACGATGAAAGGTGATGCGCTTTCGATAACAAAGCGCTGGATGCCGCGCGCGATACGTTTGAGCGTATTTTCCGCCAGCGGCTTTTTGCGGTCGAAGATGGAACGGGCCGGAATGTTCCAGTCAATGCACTCCGCCGCGGTACGCCATGGCGCCAGCTTGCCGCTTTGTACTTCCAGTGATTTTGGATCCCCATGAGTCGCTTCAGGCCAATGAATCTTGCGGCCGTCACAGCGCATGACCATGAAGAAACGCTTTCTGATCGTCGGCGCGCCGTAGTCACAAGCGCGCAGCTCACGATAATCGACCTCATAGCCAAGCCCGGCGATCAGCTGTTGCGCCTGCTGGCCGTGCGGCTCAATGGCAAGAAATTCACAAACCTCAGCCAGTGCTGGGTGATTCGCCGCGATACCAGTCGACAGCATGCCGACAAATGCCTCGAATGTTTCACCAGCACGCTCAGGATCCGGGCGTAATTCTTGATCCAGCAGCGGGCCCCATGTCTTAAATTCTTCGACGTTCTCCAGCATCATGACTCGGGGACGTACTGCCAGCGCCCAGCGCAGGACAATCCACGCCAGCCCGCGAATCTCTTTCTTAACTGGCTTAGCGCCCTTCGCTTTGGAAAAGTGGCGGCAGTCAGGGCTAAACCAGGCCAGGCCGACAGGTTTACCGCTGGTGGCTGCGCTTGGGTCAACGTCAAACACCGACTCGCAATAATGCAGCGTGTCAGGGTGATTCGTCTTATGCATAGCAATAGCGTTTTCGTCGTGGTTGATAGCGATATCCACGCTACGCCCGATCGCCAGTTCAATGCCGGTACTCGCGCCGCCGCCACCAGCAAAGTTATCAACGATAATTTCACGCATTGACGGCCCCCTGCATGCTGTTGAAGAGACCACCAGCGGTCGTGATAATTTCACTCGTCGGCATACGTTCGAGCCACAGCTGGTTGATATTGGCTTTCAGCTTGTTCTGCTGTGAAACAGGTAGAGCGTCAGCCCCTTCAATCTGGTTAAACACCAGTCCAACCTCAAGAGGCCAAACGCGCGATTCGTTTAACGCCTTGTCCTTTGATTCCTGCGTCTCACGGACATGGGCGCGGATCCCCCGAATATTTGACCATTTGGCTTTATCCAGGCTTTCCATGGTCGCGATGAATTCAATGTGGTTAATGCCGTATTCTTTCGCAGACTCAACGGCAACCGTGCGTAACCGCTCTGACATGTCTTGTTTCACGTCATCGCTATCAAAGGGCAATGTTTCCAGCCATGCATTAACCCCCACCAGAATGCTCTCGCTGATAAGCTTTTTCGCTCTGTCGATCGTCAGCGGTGAAACATTGGTAAATTCAGGGTTTTCCAAAGAGTCGGCAGCCCAGGTATGACCAAACTTTGACTCGCTGAAGGTGTACACGTCTTTCTCGCCGAACGCCGCTACAACACAGGCCCAAGCCTCTACACCACTGGTTTCCAGAATGGCTTTTTGGGTTAATGGCAGCTCTGCCTCTGATTTCTCCGGCACTACCTCAGCGTCCAGCTCCGGCGCCGCATCAGTTTGCGTTCTTCCCACTGCAAACTGGGCCAGCGACATCGAAGCACGGCCTTTGGCCTCCAGATCGGTGCGGTTGATGTAACTGAAACGTTCACCCCGCCATGTTTTGTCGAAGACAACGATAGCGCCAGCAAAAAATGCGCTGGTGGGCTGCTGCTTTTCGTCTTTCGGCACGAACCATGTAGGAAGATCGAAACCAATTCGGCCACGGATGAATGTGACGTGATCTGCCTCTTCCGGCCACCACGTTTCACTCGTCGCAGACTTAATGAGAAAAACGTACCGACCACCCTTTTCTCGCATTGCCATAGCGTGGTTAATGATGTGGGTCATTCCGGTGACGGCCTGCTTGTCGTGGTACTGAGAGCGGCTGTAAGGCGGGTTGCCAAAACCGGCACCGCCGAGTTCTGCCAGACGCTCTGACCAATCCTGTGTCAGGGCATTATCTTCAGCCGTGTACCATGCTGGGCACTTCGCGTTGCTGTCGTCGGCAAAAAGGTCCAATACCAGAGGGCCGAACATCGCATTGATACCCCAGAACAACAGATCCGGAGTGCGCCATTGATCGCCGACCTCTTTCAACTCGTGGACTGGTCTTGAACGCAGTTCAGCCAGCGCGCGGCAGTATTTATTTTCATTCATCCTCTGAACCCCTCTGGAATCTTGGTATCAACCGGACCGAACTTCATCGGATCGTGTTTTTTTTCACCCCAGCTTTCACGCGGTGGACGCCCCTTCTTGTCCCAACGGATCCCGCTTTGCAGATAACCCTCAAACTTTTTCGGGCCAAATAGCGTTTCAGGGCGCATGTACTGGTACTGCACGTCATTGCCGTTCCAGTGCTCATGCTTAAGGTCGATCACCAGCTGTAAGTCGCTAACGGTGTAACCTTCACGCAAACGAGCACGGATGTTTTCCAGAGAAGTTTTTGATTTTTGGTATCGTGAGCCGCTAACCAGGTTCAGATGATTCAGAACCAGGATGGCGTTATCGGTGATCATCACTTCAGGGTCTGGTTGCGGCGCAACCGGACAAGAAGGTTTTTTAACTGATGGATCAGTAGTTGTATTTACTGACGGATCCCCCCCAGATTCTGACGGGTGAAAACCGCCTTTTTCATCGTTTTTTGATGCCTCAGATTTTGACGCGTCGGTTTTTGAGGCATCAGATTTTGATGCGTCAGAATCTGACAGGTGAGAAAAGGCAGCAGCCTGTAATTTCGCAACATTGAGCTGGTAAACGTTCGATGCATTCCGGTTGCCTTTACGGCGCTGCTGGCGGGTTAACCACCCGTCTTTTTCCAGTTGAGATATGGCTGTGCGAACAGTGCTCTCACCGGCACCAATCTGGCGCGCGATGGTAGCGATGGAAGGCCAGCTAACCCCTTCATCACTGCTGAAGTCTGCCAGACGCGCCATGATGGCAACGCTGGACAGCTTCATGCCAGAAGCGGCACAAGCGTCCCAAACGTAACCCGTTAATTTAGTGCTCATGGTCGTCCTTTAACTCTGTAAACTTGCGCTTGAATTGTTCGAGCGGGCTGAAACATTCGTGGTTATAACCATCCCGCAGGTAGATAACTCGTTGAGTCTCTGGCTCCCACCGGATAACTCGAACGGGGATCCCTCTGTGGTCTTTGAACCTTCGGTTAACTTCGCGCATAAGCGTTTCGCCTTCCTGTAGTAAACCCCCACAATTGCGACCGCCCGACTGTGGTTACATGGCACCCAGCGGTTTGCTATTCTGCGTTCATACCGAAACAACGGAGCGCCCGGTACCGGGATCATCCTGAGTTGCGGCAAACGGTTAAAAGCCGTTAAACTGGTCATGCGGATTACTTCTCCATACAAGATTTGTCTGCCACGACGCCCGGAGCTGCACACTCGCGGGCGTCACTCTTTTCCGGCGCACAAAACACACGGAAAAGCAGCGTCAAATGTTCCTGCCACTTAGCCATCACCTGATAGCTGTTCTCTTCGATCTGGGCGCGTTCCTGAGCATCAATAACGCCGTCAGCGGTAGCTTTACGAACGTATTGTGAATGCCTGCCGATCCACTCAACTGACTCCATGAGACGCTGGTTGATATCGCCGTTCTCAATCTCTTCAACATCAGCCAATGGCACAAAAACACCGTTCGAGTGACGTGCAATAGCGTTCGCTATGTGGTTTGAACCACCAGCACGTTGAAGCACCATCGCCCAACCGAGCGGGAAGATCTGATCGCCATCAGTACGCAGCCGGTTAAACAGCGCGTTCTCGGTCACACCCAACCACTCAGCAGCTTCTGAATATCCGCCAGGAAGCTCGGTGATCGTTTTTTTGATTGCGGCCACCAGCCAGGCTGGCTGCTTATCTACTTTCCATTCAGGTTCTATACCCACGGCTAGGTCCTCCCTTCTGTGGTTATTTCTGATCGTTAGGCGTTGTATTCTTGCCATAACGTTCTGGGTTGAATTCCAGTTCACCAGCAGTTCGATACGCAGCTTCAGCAGCTCGTCCTTTAGGGATTAAGCGTCCGGGGCGATTACGCCACTGGTAAACGGCCTCACTGGTGATGCCAAAAAATTCGGCAACTTTCTCAGTGCTGCCGAAATGTTGTTCAATCTCGTCGGTTGTCATGAAGCCTCCTTAGCTAAGTTTGGTTAGATATTAATAACCAATCTAACTTTGGTCAATAAAAACTAAGATTACTTAGTCTTTTTTAAATTTGGTGCTTTCATGGAAACGGTTGGTCAGCGCATTAAAGCCCTACGCAGGGTTACAAAAACCTCTCAAAAAGAACTGGGTAAGTTCTGCGGGGTTAGTGACGTAGCGGTGGGTTATTGGGAAAAGGATGTGAATATCCCAAACGGAGAATCGCTGGTTAAGCTGGCTAAATTCTTCAATACATCAATAGATTACATTCTTTACGGCACTGAATTTGAAGGTACCCTCATAACTAAAATGAGGCGTGTGCCCGTGATTTCCTGGGTTCAAGCTGGGCAGTTTACGGAATGTAAGGCCGCTGATTTATTCAGTGATGTTGATAAATGGGTTGAAACATCACTACGCATTGGGGATAGCTCGTTCGCTTTAGAGGTCAAAGGGGATTCAATGACCAATCCAAATGGCCTCCCAACAATCCCTGAAGGGGCAACCGTTATTGTTGATCCAGATGCCGAACCCCTTCATGGCAAGATTGTTGTTGCGCGTATTGATGGCACTAACGAAGCGACTGTTAAAAAACTGGTCATTGATGGCCCACAAAAATTTTTAGTCCCACTAAATCCTCGCTACCCCAACATCCCGATCAATGGTAACTGCCTCATTATTGGCGTAGTTAAAGGCGTTCAGTACGAACTCTAATCCCTTCCCGCTCTTCCTCTAAGCATCAAGCTAAGTTTAGTTTGATGTTTTCACTTGACCAATAAACTAAGTTAAGTTAGATTTTTTTCTGTCGACACCAAACCACCGCGCCTGATGTGGTTAAAAGCAGGCCAAAGCAATAAGACGTGATCCCTGTTCTGGCTGCTCACTTTCCCATTGAGGGTGACAGCCAGCTTTTTAAGGGCACAACAGGCGAGAGCATTGCTGATTATCGGACTGCGTGAGACGCGACGCGGTAAAGCAGGTTAACAGTGCTCTCACCGTTGTGGTGAATGCACAGGCTGATGTGCAGCGGACTATTAACCCGCGCGGGGCAATGGCAAAACCATCCCGAAAGTTGGAGATCAGCACCGACCAGCACAACACAACATGAAAGCGCATTCCTCTTTTCCTGATGGGGATCGGTTTGTTACCTGGTGGAGTGCGCTTCCAGTTGTGGTAATGCGGCTCTGCGCACGTGACGAGGCCAACAAGTTTTTATTTCAACTATTGAAATGAATACGTTTCTTGAGGTGTAGCGTCGCCGGTTCTGGCCGGTCCGGCAGGTGGAGGCACCACCGCCACAACAAAATCATTGCTGTGTGTAGTCTTTGCCCATCACATCGGTGGGCACCTTTTTTACACAAGAGACAAGGGCATCACCGGGCGACGGGCTCATTCCCCAATCCACCCGGGCGCAGAAATGGTGGTTGCAGCCGTCAGTGCTACGCAGGTGCCCTTTTCTGTTGTGTATGGAGAAGTTCCACTGGCGGTGGCAGCCGCCTCACAGAGGGTTAAACCATGAGTAATGACCGCATGACCGTAGTGCCCGATTTCCTGGGCGAACTGGATGCCGGCGTGTTCATGAACAAGATCGCGGCAGCTTTAAACACTACCGCGCTTGGCGTTCTGAACAACGGAACCAAAGGCAAAGTAGTCCTCACCTTTGATATTGAGCGTATGGGTAACTCCTTCGAAGAGAAGCGCGTCAAAATCAAGCATAAGCTGAACTACGTCACCCCAACCCCTCGCGGTAAAGCCTCCGAAGAAGACACCACCGAAACACCAATGTGGGTTAACAAAGGCGGCAAGCTGACCATCCTGCAGGAAGATCAGGGGCAGCTGTTCGGGATCAACGGCGGCGTTGACGGAAAGCTTAAAGCGGCTCAGTGAACCGCCTTAACCAATTCACTGTAACCACTTCGATCATTTGTAAATAAGGATTTTTTTATGCCTCAGTTAGACAGCGGTACCTTTCAGCAGGTCAAAGACCTGGTTTTATCCGGCTATCATCTGAATGATATCCATGGTCTGGCTTGCCCGACTGCATTGCTTCCGGACGGCACAAACGTAGAAAGCCTTGAACGCTTCTCTTTGGAGCGCTTCCGCTTCCGTGGTGCCATGGGCACTACCAGCATTGAAGACTTTGTCCGTTACTCAAAGGGATACGCCAGCGCAACCGAGAAAGCTCGCTGCTTTATCGATGCTGACAATATGACCGCCCGTTCCATCTTCAATATCGGCACGCTGGATAATCCTGGTCATGCGGACAACATTGCTTCGATCAGCCTGAAACAAACCGCTCCGTTCCGTGCACTTCTGCAGATCAACGGTCAGCGACTGAAACAGAAGCAGATCGCTGAATGGCTGGAAGACTGGAGCGATTACCTGCTGGCGTTTGACGCTGATGGTAAGACGATGGAGATTTCTCAGGCGGCTCAGGCCGTGCGTCGTATCACTATCCAACAAGCAACCCAGCAGGATCATGAAACTGGTGATTTCGCTGGTAAAAAATCACTCATGCAAAGCGTCGAAGCAAGCAGCAAAGACGTAATGCCGGTAGCGTTCGAATTCAAATGTGTGCCGTATGAAGGTCTGGGCGAACGCCGCTTTAGCTTGCGTAACAGCCTGCTGACCAGCGATGAACCCTGCTTTGTTCTGCGCATCGTCCAACTTGAAGCCCAGGAAGAAGCAATCGCCAACGAATTCCGCGATTTACTGATCAGCAAGTTCGACGGTGAATCAGTGGAAACTTTCATCGGTAACTTTAAAGCCTAATTGCTCTGCATTAAATCCCCGGCGCCGCGGGGATTTATTGAAGCGTAATTCCATTAATTATCGCCATCCGGCGAGGGATTCGTGCAACCAAAATCTGCGCGGTGCAGCGCGCCAATATGGAGAAAACCATGAGCTACATTCAGACATTATCCGGCAAACACTTTAATTACCTCGATATCCAACAGGACGATATCGTCATCGAGGATATTGCTACTGCGCTGTCTCATATCTGCCGTTTTGCTGGGCATCTTCCTGAGTTTTACAGCGTCGGCCAGCATAGCGTTTTAACCAGCCATCTCGTTCCGCAGGAGTTTGCCTTAGAAGCACTGCTTCATGATGCCGCCGAAGCCTACCTGCAAGATATTCCCTCACCGCTTAAGCGCCTGTTACCGGATTACCAGGTGATCGAAGCTCGCGTAGACGCTGCTATTCGCCAGAAATTTGGCCTACCGACGGAGCAACACCCAACAGTGAAATATGCCGATCTGGTGATGCTCGCCAGCGAACGCCGCGATTTTGAGATTGACGAAGGTTCCGTGTGGCCATGCCTCGATGGCGTTGTCCCGACGGACCTATTCATCATCAATCCAGTTCGTCCAGGCCAGTCATACGGCATGTTCATAAATCGCTTTAATGAGTTGATGGAGCAGCGTCAATGCGCCGCATGAAGGTAAAAGAACTCGTGGCGGAGGCGTTTGCCTCCGTGGCTGAATTGCCACCAAAGCATGCATCGCTTATGCGCGAAGTCGCTACCAGGCTTGAAGCTACGTTCGCAGCATTAACCGAATCATTGGCGCAACTGGAACAGGAACGTAAAGGTAAAACGCAATGACCGTATTTGAATATCTCCAGGGCCACCCGAACGCCACCAGCGGTGAAATCGCAAGGGCGATGGGTAAAAAGACGCCAGCCGTAGCCAGCGCACTATCTCAGCTTTATGCAACAGGGAGAATTGTTAAGTCTGGCGCACGCGGTGGGATACCGACATACCGCGTCAATGATCTGCCGTTTGGATGCAGCAATAACTTAACGCTGATATTTAACCAGCTTCTGCGAAACGTCCGCAAAGGAGCAGCCCAATGAGCAAATTTACGGCATTACCAGTAGAACGCGACCAATACGGCTACTGGACTCACCCCGTCTATGAGCAATTTTGCGATGGTCGTGAATTTATCTCACCTGATGAGTTCAACGCCTGGCTGGATAAAAACGGCCTCGAATGGACGGTAGTTTACCGGGATGAAGAAGACATCGATCCTGAAGTTGATGGTTACGATATTTCAGCCTGGCAGTCAGAATCGCCAGCCGGTGAAGGTTGGTTTGTCGGTTCAATTCACAACACCGAAGATGGCGCGGTATGCATCTGGTTACGTAACGTTGAAGGCGGTGCAGCATGAGCAAATCATTAAATGCACGCTGTATCCGCCGCTGGGAAGTTGAGTTCAAAGGCCTTTGTGATTCGAAGGTGAGTCCGTGGTGGAATAAGCGCGATCTCCGCGGCTATATCCGTGAATGCGCCCTGACAACTGCTGAATGCATGGTAGAGAGCCTGGCCTATAACAACGCAATGCATGATTTTTTTGCTGAAAACGGCGATGACCGTGGCTGGTCTCCAGAATTCTCAGTTTGGTACGACAGCAGCCGTCGTGAGCAGTACAGGAAAGAAGCACTGAGCTACCTCAATGAAGAGGCCAGCAACGACGAAATAGACGAAGAGATTCAGAACGAGCTGGAGGCCTGGAATGACTAACTGCCCATCAACACCTAAACCTTTTCGCGCTGACGGCGGCGATATAAGCACTGGCCGCCTCAAAGAAATAGCGGACAATCCATACGGTGACGAAGAGAAATGCTGTCTGGCTAAGCGTGTGCTGGCGTCACTTGAAGTGGAGCCTGTGGCGTGGACTGATGCGGATGAATTGCGTGATGTAAAGAATGGAGGCAGCGGCTATCTGTTTGCTATTGGTGGTGAGGCCAATAAATTTGCTGATCCGCACCGCCAACGCCGGTAGTGCCAGAAGAAATGCCAAAAGGTCTGGCTGGTCAGATTGTCAGTCTTCTGGCGCATAACATCGGGGATAAATTTTTGGCACAGAAAATCTGGAACGCCTGCCGCACCGCCATGCATCTGGGTGCCGAAAACACCGAGTCGCGCTGCACCATGCAGCCCGCGTCAGCATTAGATTCTTTGCCCTCAAATGCCGATTCGCGCTGCAGCAACTCTCCGGTGATTCCGGATGGTTGGAAACTGGTACCGATTGTGCCGACGGAGAAGATGGTTATCGAAGGCTTCGAGTCGGAGCCAGACGAATTCTTCAGTAAATCTGAAGTGTGGGAGGCGTATCAGAAAATGAGTGGCTGCGAACAAGCGGCGCATCGGGCCAAGTTATGCTGGGCAGCGATGATCTCAGCAGCACCACAACAGGAGGTGAAGCTGTGACTAAATCAGAATTCCTCCAGAAGGTAGCGGTGCTGGCCGGTGAATGCCATAAGTTGGCCTGTGAGCTGGACATAGGCGATGAACGAATAGAGATGTTCGAGATTTATGAAGTGCTTCGCCGAATCCAGCGGAGTGGTGCAGCCGGTGAAATGCTGGCTGCAACAAACCCTTTACTATCCCCTGGAATACCTGAGGACACTGAATGGGTAAATTTCCATAAAGAGGATCATGCCTGATGCCTAAGACAATCATCATAACCTTAGAAATTGATGTTCCGGAACACGCTACCGATAGCGACATATCAGATTGGGTAGACGTCGAGTACGGGCAGTGTGGTGGACAAAAATTAGATAACCCCTGCCGTGGCGATGCCACCGAAGTAATAAACCATTCATGGAAATTTGAGAGCTAAAGATGAACGACTTAATGATTGACCTCGAATCAATGGGGAAAAAGCCAAACGCGCCGATCGTCTCAGTTGGTGCTGTCTTTTTTAACCCTCAAACAGGTGAACTAGGCCAAGAATTCTATACAGCCGTCTCGCTTGAAAGCTCAATGGATCAAGGCGCGGTACCGGATGGAGATACGATTCTTTGGTGGCTAAAACAAAGCCCTGAAGCGCGCTCAGCTATCTGCGTTGATGATGCGATGCCTATCACTGATGCACTGTCGGAACTTAGCCATTTCATTCACCGGCATGCATATAATCTCAAATACATGAAGGTCTGGGGTAACGGGGCCACCTTTGACAATGTGATTCTGCGCGGAGCTTACGAACGCGCCGGACGCATTTGCCCGTGGGAATTTTGGAACGATCATGATGTACGCACGATTGTTACCCTCGGTCGCAGTGTTGGTTTCGATCCGAAGCGTGACATGCCATTCATTGGCGATGTTCACAACGCCCTGGCTGATGCGCGCCATCAGGCAAAATATGTGTCAGCAATTTGGCAGAAAATTATCCCTGCCACCAGCACCAACGAGTAAACCACTCAGTCCGGGTGCAGCCGGGCTTTATGGAGAAGGAAACCATGGCAAAGCTAAGGAAGGTGCGAACAAGTCCCTGATATGAGATCATGTTTGTCATCTGGAGCCATGGAACAGGGTTCATCATGAGTCAT